>JAEEGL016615017.1_pt1 | contig 79246 bp, 63 predicted proteins | sample 9134231 | NCBI WGS metagenome assembly JAEEGL01 (sample SAMN16246548, study PRJNA631951) | gut metagenome | biome: gut microbiome; feature: rumen; material: fiber-attached | host: Bos | place: Iran: Karaj | collected 2018-10 | reverse complement strand
TTTGCTTCATAACCATATTCACCTGCCGATTTGATAAGAGCCTTAACATCCTTAGGGAAGCAGCTTCCGCCATATCCGCAGCCGGGATAGATAAAGCTGTAGCCTATACGTTTGTCTGAACCTATTCCCTTTCTTACCTCATTTACATCAGCTCCGACCTGCTCGCAGATCATCGAGATCTCATTCATAAACGAGATCTTGGTTGCCAGAAGTGAATTCGCCGCGTACTTTGTCATCTCGGCACTTGCAATATCCATAAGTATAAAGTTATCTGTATTGAGCACATAATGTCTGTAAAGCTCACGCATCACTTCTGCGGCATTGTCATTGTCTACACCAATAACTATCCTGTCGGGACGCATGCAGTCGGAAACAGCGGTACCTTCCTTAAGGAATTCGGGATTGGAGATCACATCAAAGGTCAGATCCGATCCTCTCTCATCAAGCATCTCCTGTATCTTTGCTCTTACCTTGCGCGCTGTTCCAACGGGAACCGTAGACTTGTCCACAACATACATATGATGTGACATGAACTTTCCTATGCTCTCGGCAACTCCAAGTACATAGTGAAGATCTGCAGAGCCGTCCTCACCCATAGGTGTTCCGACAGCTATGAAGCAGATATCACAATTATCAAGAGCTTCTTTTATCTCGGTAGTAAATTTAAGCCCGCCTGCCTCATGGTTTTTAAGCACCATATCCGAAAGGCCCGGTTCATATATGGGGATGATCCCCTTCTTAAGTCTTTCTATCTTTTCTTTGTCTACATCAACACACCATACATTGTTGCCCATATCGGCAAAACATGTGCCTGTAACAAGACCAACATAACCTGTTCCTATAACAGCTACTTTCATTTTGACCCTCCTTTGGATCAGAATATTATTGAACTAAAATCATAACATATATACGGATAAATGCAATGATACAGCAAGTGCGCGATCCGACTATGAACAGTAACTTAATCTTATCGGTTATTTCTGTCACGCATCTTCTTAAGGAGCGCTGCTGTATCAAGATTATCATCTGCGGGCGCCTCCTGCTTCTTAGCCGGCTTCGCCTTATTCCGGGCTGAATTCGCAGTTGCTGCAGTCGCTGTTGCCTCAGGAGCATTCGACATGACTGCACCGGCCCCCTGATCAAATATCTGAGGTGTCTGTGAAATGACCGCATCTCCTGCCATTTCCTGCACAGGCTGTTCCATACCGGCTTTCTCTGCTTTCTTCTTTTCTTTCTTAAGTGATCTGAAGTCAGGATCAAATCCGAAGCGTCTGCCGGCTATATCTGCAATGAAAAGCAATACCGCAAGCACTAAGAACAGATTTGTAAGATCATATCTTCCCATCGCATTGGTATTAAGCTTCTTCCAGATATTTTCTTCAGGATCTACCCAGCTGCCATATTTATCAATAAAGAATCTGAACTTCTCATCCGTTACATCAAAACGGTATTCGTCACTGTACTGAACCGCGGACGCGGTTGTGAGTGCGCCGGTGACCTCTCCGTTATCACTTCTTCTAATATTGAAGTTATAGATTCCCGGCTTATCACTTTCTACAACAGCAGTATATACTCCGGGTTTTGACGGGGAAAGCGTAACCTCTCCTACCTCGCCGTCAGGCCTTGAGTATACTGCCTCCACTCCTGTTCCGTCATCATATTCATCCGTATGATACTCGAGCACAGTGTGTCCGTTCTCGCTCTTAACATCGACACGGTCTTCGCCTATCGTATTGGCTCCACAGGCATAATCAAGCATACGTTTCCACAGCTCCGCGTAATCATTCTCACCCGAATATCCGCTTGTCCATGCTCCGCTTACATCCGTGTTCCATGCAATGGTTTTTCCAAGACCATACTGCCATACCGTAAGTATCGGATCGCCCTCATTGCTCACAATAAGCTGTGTTGCACTTGATTTGGGCGATGCGGCAACATATCCGAGAATATTCGGCCAGCCGTCAGGGAACAGATTATTTGTTATCTCTCCGTTTGCTATAGACAGATTATAATCACCGTTCTTGATATAGGTATTTCCTCCAAGGAACACCTCACGCGCAAAGATCCTCGGTATATCAGTATTGAAATCCGCATAATAATAGCGACCGCCGCATGCTGCAGCCATATTCATCATAAGACGCACATCCGCACCCGAACCTACCGCAACTGTCGAAAGCGTTACACCGTCATCATTGATCTTGTCGGTCACGGGCTTGAAATCCTGTGTTTCACCGCAGCCATCCGTCAGAAGGATTATATGCTTGATAGCAGCATCGCTACCGCGAAGCTTCTCTCTTGCCTCTTCAACCGAAGGCATTATCACTGTGCCTCCGCCTGACGGTATATCGTCTATATCACTCTTAACTCCATCCTTATCCGAAGCATCGGAGATCTCATGATACCATTCAAACTGATCATCAAATGCGATAACGCCTATCTCGTCAGTATCTCTCAGATTGTCCACACCGCGCTTTGCCGCTTCGATCGCAATATCAAGGTAGGTAACTCCATTGCCCGCATAACTGTCCATAGATCCGGAATGGTCTATTACCATTACGATAGCCGTTTTCGGAACCTCCACATCATTCCTGAGTTCCATATTCACGGGAAGGATCTTTTCAATGGTTGTCTCATTATAGCCGCCGAGCATGAAGCTGTCCTCACCGCCCGTCATAATAAAGCCTCTGCCGTAATCCTTCACGTATGTTTCAATAACATCCATAAACTTCGGACTGAGTTCTTCTTTATAGGCATTCTCAAGTATCACAGCCCTATACTCAAGAAGTTCATTAAGTGTTTCCGGAGCTTCTGAAGGTTTCACCACTACAGCGCTTGCATTGATATTTTCAAGCATGCTGTCAAAGGCCTCGCCTCTTTCAGACTTGTTTCTGATGATCAGCACCTTGGGTGCATCCGTCACCTCGGCATAAGCGTTAACACTGTTATTTTCTTCACATGTATCACCCTCTGCCGAAACCTTAACCTCAAAGACTTCAAGGGCAGAGCCCGTCACATTTTCCTCAAAAACAAATTCATTATGTCCCTTGCGAAGATGCACTCTTTCTTCTGTAACTACCTTTTCGTCAGATATCACGGAGATCACCGCGTCTGTTTCATAATTGCTTTCAAGTGCAACAGTCATATAGTATTTGTCGCCGGGATGAAGTATCTTAGGCATATCAACCGACTCTACGTAACAGTCATCGCCTGTTTCGCTCGAAAGTTCATATGCTTCAAGACTTATATTTGAAGCCTTGATCATTGAAGCGGCATTTTCTATATCGCCTGAGGTTTCCTCACCGTCTGTAAGGATCACTATCCTGCCCACGGAATCATCAGGTATCATTGAAACCGCTCTCTGCAGAGCCTTTTCAAAGTCTGTTGCCGTAGTATCATTTACGGCTTTGATACCCATAAACATATCTTTGTCGGTAACGAACTGATCTATTGCCGTGTCACGTCCGAATGTAACTATGCCGTACTTGTTTCCTTTGGGCATTTTCTGCAACGACTCATCTATATATTTTTCAAATGTTTTTATATTTAACTCATCACTTACCGAAGTATCCACAAGAAAAATGGTCGTTGTATTCTTTGCTATCTTCGGGATCCTTATCCCAAGCATTGCAAGAATGACCAAAAGCAAAATCACCGCTCTGGAGATAAGATAAAACTTTTTCCTGTAGTTCATCCTTCTCACATAGAAGATCCACTCGACGACAAGAAGCACTATGGCGAGAATCAGGAATATATTCCTTATACTCTTCTTCGCCAGAACCTCTGCCCCGATGCCGCCGGATACCAGATCATCGGAAATGATGCGTCCGTCTCTTCCGGCAAGCGGAGCCGTAACGCAATAATATTCTGTCCGCTCCCCTGCTTTTACAGAGAATATACCGGCCTTTATAAGCTTCCCATCCGGAACTCCGGTCATCTGAATATACTCAGGCTGCGGATTTAATTCGATGCTCTCGCCTGCCTCATAAAGATTTCTTGAAAGCATTCCCAGGTCCGAAAGGTAGGAGACCGTCTCTGCCATGAATACGGGGAACTCTGCCTTAAGAGCAAAATCACTTTCCCTGATATCAAAGCCTAAAACAACTCTCTTTACGCCTTCATCTATACCATAATAACCAACACACTTTCCGTCTGCTTCCATAAATGATTCCGCCCATTCAGGACAGTCATAATAAAGCACTTCATTGGCACCTATCTTAAAATCCGAAAGTCCTTCGGTAAGTTCCGTGTCTTTTTTCACGGATATATTCATATGACTTAATCTTCCGGCAGATCCGTCAGCCATAAATTCCAGGGAATTAACCTTGGTCTCGGCTCTTCCGTAACCCGCATCGTACACAGCCATATTTGCGCCCTGCGCAACAACAGCATTATCGGATTCACTTCTCACAAGATCATTGCCTGTGCAAGCATAAAACGCTCTTTCAATAAAAGTATTGCCGCTTCCGATGAGCATTCCCTTTGCATTTTTTTCATCATCATTCACAGCATATGAAATATTATCGGCAGAAAGACTGTCCTTCGCATTTCCGTCACCAAAGCGTATGCCCGAGAGCTCTGCCCTGTAATATCTTCCGTCATTCAAAACATCATCAAAAAGAACCGAGGCACTCTTTCCGGACTCGGCATCAACACTTTTTACACCAAGAAGTTTTCCATCATCGCCGTAAATAGAAATATCAAGAGACACGGGGAATTCGGAATAATCAGTGATCCTTACCGACACTTCATTTCTTCCGTCATTCTTCCCGGCATAGACATAATCAAGAGATACGTTTGCAGACTTTTCGCCCATATCATAAACATCTGCCTTAAGGCTCGATGCATACTGTGAAAGCGCAGTACAGCCGTATCCGTCAGTATATACAACTACCCTGTCGGCACCAACACTTTCGATCATGCCGGTGATATCTGTCATATCAGCTTCAGTATCTTCAGGCTGTATGGCATCTATCGCAGCTCTTAACACATTCCTGTCACCGGTCGCCGATACCAGGATCTTTGCGCTGTCAGAATATGATATGAGTGTTACATTTCCTCCCGCTGATGAGATATATTCCTTCGCCTGTTTCTTCGCTTCCTCAAGCCTTGTTTTTCCATTTCCGTTTACGTGGCTCATGCTGAATGAATTGTCGATCACCACGCAGGTGCTCGCATTCAGCACAGAATTTGTCATTATAAACGGGGCCATAAGAGAAAGGATCAGAAACAGCATTGCCGCGATCTGCAGATACATGAGCAGTTCATGAATGAACTTTTCAAAAAAAGTCCTGGATTGCTGATTCTTGAATATTTTTTTCCAAAGGAGATTTGAGGAGACGACCACATCGTTTCCTCTTGGCTTTAAGATATATAAGATTACAATGACAGGTATAGCCGCTATAAACGCAAGCGGCCAGAGGCTTGCAAATGACATATTCTACCGCCTATCTAAGATAAAGATCTCTGAGTTCCTCAAAAATGATCTTATCAAAGGAGACAGCCGTACTGCACATATGGTACGTCGCACCATTCTTTTCGCACACATGCCTTATCTCCCCCGTAAAAGCATTGAGTCCTTTTTTGTACATTTCAATAGTCTGCGAATCCATTGTCACACGTATCTTGGAATTCTCGTCTTCAGAATCTATAAGATTGCAGGTACCTGTAAGTTCAATGTCGAGTTCTTCTTTTGCAAGTACCTGTATGACAACCGGCTTCTGTTTCATAAACCTTAAGTATTTAAGCATCTGTGAAAACTCTTCGGTATCACCGGACGTAAGAGCTTCATTCATAAAATCGGATACTATCACCGTCATACCCGGATCCATACGGCCAAAACCTTTGATCGCACCGTAAATATCAGCAGGCTCGGAACTTCCTGTCTTTTCAAGAAAAGATTCCAGATTTCTGAAACCGGTCTTTCCACCGGAAGCCTTATGACGTCTGGAGGGATTCCCTGCATCTGTCACTATGACCCTGTCCTGATTCAGAAGAGAAATGTATGAAAGCGCCGCAGTAAGTTCGCCTGCCAGTTCGGACTTTTTCTTACCCTCTCCGTAATCCATGGACTTTGACAGATCAAGAAAAAAATGGAGGGTACTTTCCTTCTCCTCCATGTATTCCTTGATATACAGGCGGTCGAGTCTCGCATATGCGTTCCAGTCTATAGCGCGCATATCATCACCGGGCATATACTCGCGGAAATCAGAGAATTCCGCGCTGCTGCCCTTTCTGTTACTCTTCCTTGAGCCCTGCATATATGCCGAGCTCTTTTTGTCTATCGCTATCTTAAGACGCGACAGCCTGTCATAATATGATTTATCAAACATAAACAGCTCAGCCTATTTCGTCAGCACCAAGTGTTTTAACATCTGCCGCTTCAAGTATGGAAGCCGCTTTTTCGTTGTCATCAGTCTTGATCGCTATAGGCGCTCCGTCGCCGTTTATTGAAAGTCCGTAAATGTAGCTTATATTTATACCACCCTTGTGAAGCATGGATATAACCTTTGCAAGACTTCCCACAGCGTCAGGAACGACAACTGCTATAACTTCATCTATACGTGCAGTGAAACCGGCTGTCTTAAGGATATCCTTTGCCTTGTCCGGCTCAGCTGCGATAAGTCTCAGCACACCGTAATCTGTAGTATCGGCAAGTGAAGCCGAAAGCAGATTTACGCCTCCTTCAGAAAGGTTATTCAGTACTTCATCAAGTCTGCCTTCCTTGTTCTCGATAAAAACAGAAAGCTGTTTAATAAACATGTGCAGCCCCTCCTTACTGTTTGTAAAGCTTACGTTTGTCAGTTACATGCTTTGACTTTCCATCAAAATGCTCAAGCCCGTTAGGCTCAACCAGCTTAACCTTTGCATTGAGGCCGATGGCAGCTTTGAGCTTGGCATGTACTGCAGCAGAAAGCTTCTCAAGACTCTTCACTTCATCGGTGAATGCATTCTCGGCTACCTCAACCTGTACTTCAAGTGTATCTTCATTATCAACACGATCGACAACCATCATGTAATGAGGAGTCGTTCCTTCAACGGTAAGAAGTGCTGCTTCAACCTGTGAAGGGAAAACGTTAACGCCGCGGATAATGAGCATATCATCGGATCTGCCTCTGAAACGCTGTATGCGGGCCATTGTTCTTCCGCATTCGCATTTGTCATACTCAAGACTTGTGAGATCCTTTGTCCTGTAACGGATAAGAGGCATACCTTCCTTCGTGAGGTTGGTGATGACAAGTTCTCCGTCGGAACCGCCGGGCTGCTGCTCGAAGGTTACAGGATTGATTATCTCGGGAAGGAAGTGATCCTCCCAGATATGAAGACCTCTGTGATACTCGCAGTCGCAGGCAACGCCGGGACCGCAGATTTCCGTAAGGCCGTATATATCATATGCTTTGATATGGAGACGTGCTTCCATCTGGTCTCTCATTTCATCTGTCCAGGGCTCAGCTCCGCAGATGGCAGTCTTTAAATGTATCTGATCAATGAGTCCGAGTTTTTCGAGATCCTCGGCAACATGAAGAAGATAGGAAGGCGTGCAGGCAATTGCCGTAGCTTTGCAGTCTATCATCATATCGATCAGTTTCTTTGTATTACCTGTGGACATAGGGATTACAAGAGCTCCAAGATATTCAGCCCCGTAATGAGCTCCGAGTCCGCCGGTGAAAAGTCCGTAACCGTACCCTATCTGTATGATATCGTCTCTGGTGATCCCTGCCGTTGAAAGGCAGCGTGCAACGCACTCAGCCCAGGTATCTATATCATGCCTTGTATAAACACCGATCTTGGGCTTTCCTGTGGTTCCGCTGGAAGCATGAACTCTGACAAGTTCTGAGACCGGCACAGCCGCAAGTCCGAAAGGATATGCCTTGTTGAGATCCTCATAAGTCGTAAACGGAAGTTTTGAAAGATCCTCAAGCCCCTTTATATCCCCGGGTTCAAGACCTTTCTCCTGCATCTTTTTCCTGTAGTATTCAACGTTGTGATAAACCTTGTTAACAACCTTCACAAGCCTTGCACTCTGAAGTGTCTCAATCTCATCACGTGACATGCATTCTTTAGTTTCGTTCCAGATCACCTTTCTGTCCTCCTAGAAGTTACTGGCTCCGGCAGATCATTTACTCGTTTTGAAACCGTTTGTGATCGCGATCGCAAGCAGTGTCCCGTCTTCCGAAGTCATCTTTACCTCATAAACACAAATACTTTTTCCATCCTTTATTATATCAGCGCTGCATAACACTTTTCCGCCGCGATAGCCTTTAAGAAAGCTTATCTCGCTGCTCTGTGTAACTGTCAGACTGTCAGGATCAAGTCCGCAGTTCTCCGCGACGGCGAATGCAAAATCCGCCATCGTGTAATAAACTGCACCCATAAGGCCGCCCACAGCGTTCTTATGTATATCACCCGGCATAAGCGATACTACGGCATGGCCCTTTTCCGCCTTTTCTATTACCAGTCCCGTAGCGTCTGTAGCATATCTGTCGCCTTTAAAAAATTCTCTTACCTGTTCTAAAGTTGCCATATTATGCGTTCATACCCATTTCAAAAGCTTTTCTGTTAAGTTCAAGGAATTTTGCGGGAACACAGGCTTCAACCGCCTTAAGCCATTCATCCTTACTGATCTCCTTAATGTACTTGGCAAATCTTCCCATAAGAACGATATTGGCTGCCTTCGCAGAACCTGCTTCCTCGGCAACGGTAAGCGCATCAAATGCATCAACCTTTGCTCCCGAAGCTTCCATCTTTTCGATAAGTCCCTGAGGATACTCAGCCTGACCTGTTACAACCGGCATGGGATCGATCTGCTGTGTGCTGGTCACGATCTGTCCGCCCGGCTTAAGGAAATCAACATATCTTGCTGCCTCAAGCAGTTCGAAAGATATGATATAGTCAGCTCCACCTTTGTCGATGATGGGGGAATAAACCTTTTCGCCGAATCTTACATAAGTAACAACAGATCCGCCTCTCTGGCTCATTCCGTGTACTTCCGATACCTTTACGTCAATTCCTTTATCCATTGCAGCACGTCCGAGCACCTTACTTGCAAGAAGGGAACCCTGGCCGCCTACACCTACTATCATTACACTTGTAATCATCAGATCTCTTCTCCTTCCTGTGTTTCAAAAGCATGGAAATGACAGAGCTCGGTGCAGACCTTGCAGCCTACGCAGAGCGTCTGGTCGATATGAGCCTTGCCATCCTTGAATGAGATCGAAGGACAGCCAAGCTGCATACATGACTTGCAGCCTTTGCACTTGTCAGGATTAACCTTTACAGGCGGATTCTTCTTAACATTCTTGAGCAGTACGCAGGGTCTGCGGCTTATGATAACCGAAGGCTCTAAAGCAGCAAGCTCTTCCTTGACTGCAGCATCCATTTCTGCCAGATCATAAGGATCAACAACACGTACGCGGTTGATACCCATTGCTCTTACTAACGCCTCAAGATCTATCTTTCCGGCCGGGTCTCCGCGGAGATTGAATCCTGTTGTAGGATTCTGCTGGTGTCCCGTCATACCGGTTATGGAATTATCAAGAATGATAACTGTTGAATTTGTCTGGTTATATGCGATATTTGCAAGGCCTGTCATACCTGAATGCATGAAGGTTGAATCACCGATAACCGCAACGGTGTTCTTTTCGCTTTCCTCGCCGCGTGCCTTGTTGAAGCCGTGGATGGAACTTACGGATGCACCCATGCACTCTGTGGTATCGATAGCGCAGAGCGGAGGAGCCGAACCTAAGGTATAGCAGCCTATGTCGCCCATTACGCGGCACTTGTTCTTGCTAAGGGTGAAGAATACACCTCTGTGAGGGCAGCCCGAGCACATTGCAGGCGGTCTGTTTGGAAGACCTTCTATAGCCTTGCAGCCTTCATCAGTCTTCTCGCCGAGTCTGTCAGCAACTATGCCCTGTGAAAACTCATCAACCATAGGGAACACATCTTTGCCGGTAACCTGAAGTCCAAGCACCTTGCAATGGTTCTCGATTATCGGATCAAGTTCTTCAACTACTGCGAGCTTCTCAACAGAAGCAGCGAAGTCCTTTATAAGTTTCTCGGGAAGCGGATTGATAAGACCGATCTTTAAGATATTTGCGCTGTCGCCATATACTTCCTTAACATACTGATAGCATGTTGAAGAAGTGATGATGCCGAGCTTATTATCTTTTGCACGCTCAACCCTGTTCAACTCTGATGTCTCGGCAAACGCAACAAGTTTCCTTGTACGTTCCTCAACTATGGGATGACGCTTCTTTGCATTTGCAGGTACCATTACGTACTTTGCGATATCCTTAACATACTCCTTCATGGGAGGCTCTACTCTCTCGCCTGTCTCAACGATAGACTGTGAGTGAGCAACTCTTGTGCACATCTTTATGAGCACCGGTGTATCGAATTCTTCAGAAATTTCATAAGCTTTCTTTGTGAAATCAAGAGCTTCCTGTGAATCAGAAGGCTCAAGCATGGGGATCTTGGCAGCTATTGCATAGTGCCTTGAATCCTGCTCATTCTGAGATGAGTGCATTCCGGGATCATCGGCAACAAGGATGACCATTCCGGCATTTACACCTGTATAAGCTATAGTAAATAAGGGATCGGCTGCCACATTGAGTCCTACGTGCTTCATTGCACAGTAGCTTCTCTTTCCGGCACGTGAAGCACCGAAAGCGGTCTCCATTGCAACTTTTTCATTCGGAGCCCATTCGCAGTAGATCTCGTTGTACTTTGCGGCCTCTTCAGTCGTTTCGGTACTGGGAGTTCCGGGATATGAGCTTGCGACACACACACCCGCTTCATAAAGGCCTCTGGCGACGGCCTTGTTTCCAAGCATCAGTTCTTTCATCGGCATTTCTCCTCTTTTATAAAAAATATATCGCGCCCTGAATACATATCAGGGCAATCAAAGCCCGATTGTTTCTTATGATACTACAAAAAAGAGTTATAATAAAGGAAAATAAAGGACAGGAAGGTTATATGATGACAAAGATCCTTGTAAAAAACGGCAACGTAGTCAATCCCGGCGGAAAAAGCGGGAAACTTGATATCCTGATCGAAAACGGAAAGATCTCGGACATTTCGGAAGGCATCATTTCGGAAGATGCACAGGTCATTGATGCAGCCGGGCTTACGGTAAGCCCCGGGTTTGTAGATGTCCATTCACATTTCAGAGATCCCGGCCAGACACATAAGGAGGATATATTCACCGGAGCAGCTTCCGCAGCCCATGGAGGCTACACCTCCATAGTCCTCATGGCCAACACCATACCCACGGTGGACAGTACCGAAACTCTGAAATATGTACTTGATAAGGGCGCCCAGACCGATATCAATATCTTCTCCTGCGCAAATGTCACCTACGGGATGCAGGGTAAGGAACTTACGGATTTTGATGCATTAGTTGATGCCGGAGCCGCAGGCTTTACCGATGACGGAAAACCGCTTATGGATGCTGACCTTGTAAAGACAGCTCTTTTAAAAGCAAAGGCTCTCGGAAAGATCGTGAGTTTCCACGAAGAGGATCCCTCATTCATTGAGAATAACGGTATAAATCACGGAAAAGCTTCTGAACATTACGGTATCGGAGGTTCCGACAGAAAGGCCGAGATCTCCATGATAGAAAGGGACATAAAACTTGCCTTGGAAACCGGTGCGGATATAGACATTCAGCACATAAGCACCAAAGAGGGCGTCGAGCTCGTGCGTCAGGGAAGAAAGAAAGGAAGCAACATTCATGCCGAAGCAGCTCCCCATCATTTTTCACTGACAGAGGAGGCTGCAATAGAGTACGGTTCAATAGCAAAAATGAACCCGCCTCTTCGAACGGAAGAAGACAGAAAAGCCGTTATAGAAGGCCTGAAAGATGGTACAATAGAAATGATCGCTACAGACCATGCACCTCATTCGGCTGAAGAAAAGGCAAAGGGCCTGCTCCAGGCACCCAGCGGCATCATCGGTCTTGAGACTGCGCTCTCGCTTGCGCTGATGAACCTTGTTGAGCCCGGATATCTGTCAATGGAACAGCTGATAAGATGCATAAGCCTGAGTCCCGCAAAGCTCTATGGCCTTGATGCCGGTGTGATCGAAACAGGAAAACAGGCCGATATCACGATATTCGACCCTGCGGAGGAATGGATCGCAGACAGTTTCTATTCCCGCTCCTCAAACACACCGTTCAAAGGCATGAAGCTTCACGGCAAGATCAAAAAAGTAATCTGTAAAGGAAAGATCATAATATGAAAAAGAAAGTCAGCGCTCTAATAACCGAGCAGACTGAACTGGCGCCGCACATATATTCGCTGCGCTTAAAGACCGAGCTTGCTGCATATGCATGCCCCGGACAGTTCATCGGCATATATCCCCGAGACGGGTCACGTCTTCTCATGCGTCCCATAAGCATATGTGATGCGGACAACGAAGAACTCAGGATGGTCTACCGCGCAGGCGGAAAAGGAACCATCGAGATATCTTCATATAAAGAAGGGGACACACTTGATATACTGGGAGTTCTCGGAAACGGTTATGACATAAATGCGGTTTCCGGAAAGAAAGTACTTCTGCTCGGAGGCGGTATAGGGATACCTCCCATGCTGTATGCCGCAAAGAAACTTAAAAGTGCCGGAATAGACTGCAATGCAGTCCTCGGATATGCCGACGGAAACACCTTCTTAAAAGATGATTTTGAGGCCGTATGCCCTACCTTCGTTGCATCAATGGATGGAAGCATTGGAACAAAGGGTACTGTTATCGATGCGATAAATGCAGAAGATCTTAAGGGCGATGCCTTCTTCTCCTGCGGTCCCATGCCAATGCTCAAGGCTGTAAAAGCTTATGCTGCAGAGCACTCCATGAAAGCATACATATCGCTTGAGGAGCGTATGGCCTGCGGTGTGGGTGCATGTCTTGGCTGCGTTGTAAAGACCAATGAAACTGACGGACATACTCACGTCAAGAATACACGTATATGCACCGAAGGACCTGTTTTTGAAGCGGAGGTAGTTGATATATGAACCTTTCAGTAAATATTGCCGGTGTAACGCTTAAGAATCCGGTAGTAACGGCTTCTGGCACCTTCGGTTCCGGATTTGAATATTCCGAAATGACAGATCTGAATAAACTGGGTGCTGTCGTTACCAAGGGTGTAGCAAACGTTCCCTGGGAAGGCAATCCCACACCGCGTGTTGCCGAAGTATACGGCGGCATGCTCAATGCCATCGGGCTTGAGAATCCCGGAGTGGATGTTTTTATAGAACGTGACATTCCCTTCCTCAAGAAATTTGATACAAGGATAATTGCCAATGTGTGCGGGCATTCTGTCGAAGAGTATATTGAAACCATTGAGAAGCTTAACGAAACAGACGTGGATATGTTTGAAATGAACTTCTCCTGCCCCAACGTAAAACAAGGTGCCATAGCTTTCGGTCAGGACCCTCACGTGCTTGAGGCAACGGCAAAAGCTGTTAAAGCCGCTTCTAAAAAACCCGTGATAATCAAACTTTCTCCGAATGTCACAAGCATAAAGGACATGGCACTTGCCGCAGAAGCAGGCGGTGCTGATGCCATATCACTCATCAACACACTGATAGGCATGAAGATAGATATAAACAAAAGGAAATTCGTTCTGGCCAACAAGACCGGCGGTTTCTCGGGACCTGCAGTAAAACCGGTTGCTGTGCGCATGGTATATGAAGCATCTCATGCCGTAAAGATACCCGTCATCGGAATGGGCGGCATTTCAGATGCGGATGATGCGATCGAGTTCATCCTTGCCGGAGCCACAGCTGTTGCAGTAGGCACCATGAACTTCATCGATCCCCAGACCACCGCAAAAGTTGTAGCCGGCATAGAAGCTTATATGAAGAAATATAATATAGAGGATATAAAGGAACTGGTGGGTGCAGTTTCATAATTGCAGTTTCATAATTGATTCACGGAGGATAATGGATATGGCTGAAAAAAAATTTGTTATCGCACTTACAAGAACCTGCGGCAGCGGAGCAACATGGATAGGCCAGAAGCTTGCAGAAGATCTTAAGGTTGATTTCTATGACAAGAAGATACTCAGCCTGGCCAGCGTGGACAGCGGCATAAGCGAAGCACTTTTTGCACAGGCTGATGAGACCATGAAGCAGAGTCTTCTTTACAGAGTGACACAGAAAGTTTATACCGGCGAAGTGATCCCTCCAGAAAGTCCCGACTTTACCAAAAACGACAACCTCTTTGCTTTTCAGGCCAAGGTACTCAAGGAACTTGCAGAGCGTGAATCATTTGTCTGCATAGGCCGCGGTGCAGATTACATCTTAAAGGATTTTCCGAATGTAGTAAGTGTATTCGTGTATGCTCCGATGGAAAACTGTATCAAGACAGAGATGAAGCGTCTCTCAATGGACAGAAAGACAGCGGAGAAGCACATTAACGAAATGGACAAATACCGCCGTTCTTACTACAAATACCACACCGGTCTTGAATGGGAAAGCCCCTACAATTATGACCTGTGCCTGAACACGGGTGAGATCACCGTTGAACAGGGTGCAAAAATAATAGAGGATTACATCAAGACCAAATACGGGATAGAGATTCCGGGGTAAATATTCACTTAAACTTCCCACCCCGTGCACCCTTCTCTGACGGTGGAAACGTCAGAGAAGGGTGCACGGTTCCCGGTAGTAACTTTCCCCTTTTTAATCCCCATTATTTATTCCGGCCTGTAACCAAGCTCATCATAACTGATATTGATCTCGATAAAACCTGCTGCATAAGGTCCCATGTCATAAGGCATATAATACAGACATATGCCATCTTCAGTAAGCTCGATATTTGAAGTCTCTATACCGGCATACTCGTATGCCTGATCATAGACATCAACTCTGGTCTCAGCAAAGTAAGGAGCTTCATATTCTTCATAGCTGTCGAAGTCTTCTGCTGTCTTCTCTGCCACAAGTGTTTTGAATGTCTCTTCATCACCCTTGTAAAAATCTTTGAATTTGATCTCTTTTCCGGTCTGTAAGTTAAAGCATCTCTGGCTCCTTAAAGGCATACCATGAGCTCCGCCTCCATACCAGTAACCGGACATATCTATAACCAGGATATTTTCACCTATCTTGTGGACATCCGTGATATTCCATTCATCGGATTCACACCACATATATGAGTTTGCCTTATGCTCTTCACACTCAGAAGGATCTTCAGGATCTATATCTTCCTTTCCGTAAAAATCCACATTCTGGCGGAATTCCTGCATAAGAGCACTGTTTATTTCACTTGCATGCGGTGAATACTCTGAATCCAGCTGGAATACTTCCTGATAGTACTTCACCCGGGGTATGCCACAGTTTGAGCACTTCTGCATTCCATTCTCATACCTGATATATCCGTACTTAAGCGCACCTATTTCTTTCTTTTCTATACCGGTAGGTGTAAAGGTTGCGTCAGCGTATCTGATCCACTGAGTGCTTTCATCATCAACGCCAAGAAAATATATATCATCACCGATAAGGCGCATGCCTGTTATTCCGGGATCAATATATACTCCGGGCTCCTTCGATGTCTTATAGACTTCTGTCGACTTTTTTTCGGCACAGTCAAAACAGTACACATGGTGATCACCCATATAGAACTTGTCAGCCTCAAATACATCGTAGTAAAACTTTCCATCAGCATAAGTCAGGAAGGAAGGCTCTTTATCAGCCTTTACAAATACCATATCGGATCCGTCTTCATAATCCAGGAAATGGTAACTGCTTCCCGTAACATTTTCATCATAAAGCTGATATATGAGCCCGTCTTTGTTATAGGACTGAATATAAAAGCTCATATCAGGCAGCCCCTCTATCTTTTCCTTTGTTCCATCCGTATAAAGCTTATAATACTCTTCGCCATCCATGATTATGATATAACCATTGTCATCCAGCGCACGTGTATAGCTGCATTCATAAGTGTCATAGAATCCGTTGTTCATATCTGCGGAAAGGAACATTGGCGTTTCAGTATTAAGTTCCTTTGCAACATCCGGATATGCAAAATCCTCTTCCACGGGAACCAGTGATCCTTCATTCCAGGAAAAGACACGCTCCAGATGCATCCCGTCCTTATTCCCGTTCATATAAAACTTTCCGTTATAGAAATCGCAGCGTTCCACATAAAATCCCGACTCAGTTGTCAATATCGGTTCAACTTCTTTGCTCTCAGGATCCACAACATAAAACTCATATTTTGAATCTCCGTCGTCAGAATATGAATAGTCTGAATAAATGATCTTTCCATCACCTGCTGCTTTGAAATATGCATTCGAAAGATCGCAGCTTGAATTGCTGCATTCTTCTTTGATCTTTTCGATATCGTACTCTGCCAGCTTATTGCCATCTTCATCCAGCACAGTGATCAATTCATCCATATGTGAAAGATAGCCCGCTGCCTCTTTTGGAGTTTCCGCTTCCTCGGTTGGCTTTTCTGTGGCTGATGTGCTTTCTGTCGCAGCTGTTGCAGAGCTTTCTGTTGTTTCAGGCGCCGCCTCGGTTGGCGTGGGATCTGTAACCGGATCGGTATTCTTTCCGGTACATGCAGTCAATGCTCCCGTGATGATCATTGACGCCACAAGAAATTTAATTCTTTTTTTCATCTTTTTGCCCCCTGTGGATCATTTCTTTTTTACGGATGTTTTCTTTTCTGCTGTCTTTTTTACAGCAGTTTTCTTTATATCCGTTTTCTTTGCATCAGATTTCCCGGCAGTCGTCTTCTTTGTAGCAGGGGTTTTAGTTACGGTTTTCTTAACCGCTGCCGTCTTATCTGATGTTTTCTTTGCCGTAGTCTTCTTTGCTGTAGTATTCTTTGCTGCTGTCTTCTTTACCGCAGTCTTTTTTGTCTCAGTCTTTTTTGCAGTGGTATTCTTTGCTGTTGTTTTCTTTACAGCAGTCTTCTTTTCTGAAGACTTTTTATCTGCATTTTTTTTATCTGCATTCATTTTTACTGTGGTCTTTTTTGCAGCAACCTTTTTATCTGAAGTTTTTTTGTCAGAAGATTTTTTCTCGGAAACTTTCTTATCAGCAGATTTATTTGTTTCAGTTTTATTTACAGTACTCTTCTTTGTGGTGCTCTTATTTACAGCACTTTTCTTTACGGTACTCTTCTTTGAAGTTCTGCTCTTCGATGTTGCTTCGTCCTCAACTTCTGCAGCCTCTTCGATAACCTCAGCAATTGCAGATCTCTTCGCAGTTGCTTCACTCTTTCGTTTTTCCATCTCACTCATCTTCACATATGAATTTGATGAAGGATCCCAGACAACTTTGCTTTCGTTGATCTTTTCTTCTATCATTTTTATATCCAGATCATTTTCGGCCTTACCTTCAGCCGTAAGGATACGATAGTTGAGCATATCTACTTTCATTACCGGGATAGGGCAGTTCTCTTCACCCTCTATGATAACATCGCCCTTAGCGATACAGATGATATCGTAGATATATTTATCGGGAACAACACCTTTGAGTATGGTTTGAAGAAGTATGTGATGTCTGAGTGCCTGTGCAACCGGACCCGTAAGACTCTGTCTGGTCTTTCCGTTTGAAAAGATCCAGTTGCCGTTTTTATTTATAGTCAGCTCTCCGCTGAAACGTTTTGTTTCGATAACGAATATTCCCTTGGTGGAGATAACTATCTCATCTATCTCCTGAGGCTCCGGAAACGCAGGATGAGCAAGCAGGATATTTTTTGCCTGTCCAAGACTGTACTTTCCGACACAATCTTTTTTCACTGCAAGATAACCTTCACCGAGCCATCCAAGCTGATAATCAACGCCTCTTTCACCTTCATCCTTCTTCTGTCTGGCATCAGCCTTACTCCTGCCCTGTGATGAAGGTCTTTTATCCTGATTTTTTTCCTGATTCTTCTCAGTATTTTTCTTAGGCTGCTCCTTTGACTGAGCAGACTTTCCCTGAGTTGTTTTATGTGATGAAGACTTATTTGAAGTTTGTTTATTGGAAGATTCTTTATTTGAAACTTCTTTATCTGAAGCTTTCTTATCTGAAGTTTCTTTATCTGAAGCTTCTTTGACAGTAGCGGCTTTATTTGTGGCTGCTTTAGCTGCAGATTCTTTATTTGCGCCACCTTTCTTCTCTGCTTTTTTCTTCTCCGAAGCTTTAGCTGAGTTCTTCTTTTCTTCGGAAACAGATTTTTTCTGTGAGCCTTCTGTTTTCTCTTCTATTTTTTCTTCTTTCTTATCTTCAGTTTTATCTTCAGTTTTTTCTTCGGCTTTTACTTCAGTTTCTTTTATTTCAGTCTCTATTGTTGCAGTTTTATTCTTTTTGGAACGTGACTTCTTTGCTGTCTTTGCTTTCTTTGTTTCAGCTGCAGTTTCCTTATCATCTGCAGCAGTTATCATCTCTTTATCTTCAGAAAACAAAGCCGGTTCCTGAACCTCAGTATCATTTTCCTTTTCTGCAATTTCCGAAAGCGCAAATACATCTTCCGTTACAGCATCAGCAAAGGATTCGGCATCTTCAAAAAGTATTTCCCCTGCCTGTATGCCCGATTCGGTTTCTATTACAACAAAACTTGCATTATCACCCTTTCTGATCCTGCGTTTTCTTTTGATCATCTGGTTTACATGAAAAAAGAGCTGATTTCCATCGTACTCAAAAAAACCATACCCTTTGTTGCCATAAAAAACCTTTACTTTTCCATTTATACGTTCCGTACTGCTTATGTTTACTTCTTCCATCACATTCCTCTCTGTCTTGCAGCTTCATACATAAGCACTGCAGCGCTTACAGCCGCGTTTAATGATTCTGTCTTCCCTGCCATGGGGATCTTTATGCATTCGCCGCCGCAGTCTGTCACTTTTTCTATAGTCTCTTCCCTAAGCCCGTTTCCTTCATTTCCGATAAGAAAGGCGGTAGGACCTGTGCAGACAGCTTTCGTATAAGGCACTGCGCCTGTAAGCGCCGCCGCAAATATCTTTACATCTGCTTTTCCAAGCTCCGCAAATACATCATCCCAATCAGCGACAGCTGCAAACGGAAGCCTGAAAAGTGCTCCCATAGCTGAACGCACCACCTTGGGTGAATAAGGATCTGCAGATCCTTCTGTCATGATGATGCCAGAGCAGCCTGCCGCTTCAGCGGTTCTGAACATAGTTCCCATGTTACCCGGATCCTGTATATTCTCAAGAAGCAGTATCATGGGGTTCTTTACTGCATTAATTATATCAGCAGATGTGCTTTTACGCATCCTCACAACAGCAAGCACTCCCTGCGGAGTTTCCGTGTCGGATACTTTTTTAAAAAGCTCATCCGAAAGGATCTCATACTTCCCGGCAGCACGTTCACCTTCATAGCTTTCGGAATAGTACAGCTCAACCGTATCCCCTTCGGGGATGTCCCTTACAAGTCTGATCCCTTCAGCAATAAAAAGGCCCTCCTTACGGCGGACCTTTCCCTTTTCTCTTAACTGTATCAGATGTTTAACTTTTTCATTTGATGCGGATGTAATCATAAGATCTTTGACATTTCATACTCATATTCGGGTATAGTTTTGGTCATTGCAAGAGCCTCATCAATATCAAAATCAACAAACTCACCATTCTTCTGAGCAACAACCCTGTTGGTCTTGCCTTCACATAAAAGATCGGCAGCCATGGAACCCATAATAGATGCATAGTAACGGTCCTTACATGTGGGTGAACCGCCTCGCTGCATGTAGCCGAGTATTGTAGCTCTTGTCTCCACACCTGTTGCAGCCTCTATACGACGGGCCATGGATGTTGAATGACCGATGCCTTCTGCATTTATGATGATGTGATGTTTCTTTCCGCTCTTTCGGTTTGCTATGATATGGTTGATGATCTTCTGCTCATCGTAATCATATTTTTCGGGAAGAAGTATATCTTCAGCGCCATTTGCAACACCGCACCAGAGTGCGATAAAGCCTGCATTTCTTCCCATTACCTCTATGATTGAGCATCTTTCATGTGATGAAGATGTATCGCGCACCTTATCAATAGCTTCCATGGCCGTATTGATAGCTGTATCAAAACCGATGGTGTAATCCGTGCAGGCGATATCCAGATCGATAGTGCCGGGAAGGCCTATTGTATTGATGCCTTCATGCGAAAGCTTCTGGGCACCTCTGTAGGAGCCGTCTCCGCCGATAACAACGATGCCGTCTATGCCGTGACGTCTGCATACTTCAGCAGCCTTCTTCACGCCCTCATCAGTCTTGAACTCCTCGCATCTTGCGGTACCGAGTATGGTTCCGCCGAGGCCTATTATCTCAGATACGGAATGACGGTTCATTCCTACTATCTCTTCATTAATAAGGCCCTGATAACCTTTCTTTATTCCCATGACATCCATGCCGTTGGAAAGAGCTTTTCTTACCACGGCTCTGATGGCAGCATTCATTCCCGGAGAATCTCCTCCGCTTGTGAGTACGCCTATAGTCCTTATCTTTTTATCATCAGCCATTGTTAATGTCCTCCGCAGAGTATTTTAGTATTAAAACCGCTGTTTTTCAATTCCAGAATTGTTTTCGTCTGTGAATAGGCTGGAATGTGATACGCACATTATCCTCACCAAGTATATCCGTAAGCCTTCCTATCAGCGTCTGATCGGCATTTACGCCTGATATTCCTTCTATTTCACTTGCAATCTTTGTATCTGCAACATATGTTCTCACACTGTCACTTCCGTCAGAGCCCTCGAGCAGAGGTCTTATCCCGGGCATAAGCTTCTCGCGCTGTACATCATCCGCAAACTGAAGCCACAATGTCCTCGGGAAGGAGTCCATCTCATCCATGTTGTCGGCGATCAGCTTGGCATCCTTTCCTTCTTCCTCACTTATCCTTCCGCTTATCACAAGCTTGTTATCCTCATACAGTTTGTCCCTGCATCTCTGATAAACCTTTGGAAAGACTATGACTTCGGCCTGTCCGGTCAGATCCTCAAGTGTGACGAAGGCCATGGCATCACCCTTCTTGGTATACTTGACCTTTACCGATACTACTATGCCGCCAAGCTCAGTCTGCTGACCATCCTCCGCCTCCACATAGGACTCGCCCGTCTCTTCATTCTCCCTAAGTTCCAGATCCGATGCATGTCCGTGTATGATCTTCTTCCAGAGTCCGGTATAAGCTTCTAAAGGATGACCGCTCAGATAAATTCCGAGCACTTCCTTCTCCATCGTAAGAAGTGTTTCCTTCGGATACTCACCTATATCTTTGGGAACAGGAACATCTATCTTTGCCTTTTCCTCTTCACCCACCAGATCAAAGAGGCTCATCTGCCCCGACATGCTCTTCTTTCTTTCCGCCATGACAGCAGCAACTATATCAGGGCCCACAAAGATCATCTCCTTGCGTGTCATGCCGAGCGAATCCAGAGCTCCAGCCTTCACAAGGTTCTCAAGCGCATCCTTGTTAAGGTTCATGTCTGCCGTGCGTTCCACAAAATCCTTGAAGCTCTTGTAAGCTCCATGCTCTTCACGCTCTTCTACTATCTTCTCCGCAAGGCCTGCGCCTATGCCCTTTATAGCAGTAAGCGCATAGTATATGCTTCCGTCCTCAACAGAAAAATCAACGCCTCCGGCATTCACATCAGGCGGCGAAAGCTTGAGTCCCGCCTGTCTTATATACATAAGATATGCAGCAAGCTTATCCGAAGCTCCCATCACGCTTGTCATGATAGCCGCCATGAATTCCAGCGGATAATAGTATTTCAGCCAGGCAGTCTGATAACCGACCACCGCATAGCATGCTGCATGCGATTTATTGAACGCATACTTGGCGAAATCGATCATCAAGTCATATATATGTCCCGCAGCCTCTTCCGAAATACCGTTATTCACACATCCCGGAACCGGCTTCGGCCACTGATCTTCAGGGATATTGCCGGCCTTTGCTTCTTCTATCTCGGTCTCATTTCCGTATATGAATATCTGTCTTTCATGCTCCATGACATACTGTTTTTTCTTACTCATGGCACGGCGAACATTATCGGATCGTCCCATGGAGAAGCCTGCCAGATCACGCACTATCTGCATAACCTGCTCCTGGTAGACTATACATCCATAAGTCGGCTTAAGAATGGGTTCAAGCTCCGGGCATTCGTATTTTATTGAAGAAGGATCATTCTTACCTGCAAGATATTTAGGTATGAAATCCATAGGTCCCGGACGATAAAGAGATATACCGGCTATGACATCCTCAAGATTGCCGGGTTTCAGCGTTTTCATAAACGAAGTCATACCCGCGCTCTCAAGCTGGAACACGCCTGTGCAGTCTCCAGTCGAAAGCGAAGCATAGACTTTTTTATCATTCATGTCTATATGACTTATATCTATCTTCTTTCCCGTAGAATGCTCTATGTTAAGAAGCGTATCCTTGATAACAGTAAGGGTACGGAGTCCCAGGAAGTCCATCTTAAGAAGGCCCAGTGGCTCAAGTGTTGTCATCGTAAACTGGGCAGTTACCGCATTGTCTCCGCCAAGGCTCAGGGGTACCATCTCCTGGGCAGGCTTAGGACATATAACAACACCCGCCGCATGCATACCCGTCTGTCTCGGAAGCCCTTCAAGTCTCAGAGCATAATCGATAAGCTGCTTTACCGTAGGATCACCATCATACTCTGCCCTGAGATCCGGACTGATCTCAAGTGCTCTGTTAAGCGTTATTCCCAATTCATTAGGAACAAGCTTTGCAAGCTTATTGCACCTGTCAAAAGGTACACCCATTGCGCGGCCTACATCTTTTAATGCCTGCTTTGCCTGCAGCGTACCAAAAGTTACTATCTGTACGACTCTTTCCTCACCGTATTTGCGGCGCACATAATCTATGACTTCCTCACGTCTGTTGTAACAGAAGTCCACGTCTATATCGGGCATGGACACACGTTCCGGATTGAGGAAACGTTCAAACAGAAGCTGATATCTTATCGGATCAATATCCGTTATCTTTATCGTATATGAAACAAGACTGCCTGCAGCCGATCCTCTTCCGGGGCCTACCGGTATGCCATGCTCTTTTGCAAAATTAATGTAATCCCAGACAATAAGGAAATAGTTGACGAAGTCCATCGTGCGGATGACATCAAGCTCATACTCAAGCCGCTCCGTAAGTCCTTGCCAGGGAAGTGCACTTCCTTCCTTTTCACCTTCAGGAAGTTCTGAACCTCTTCCTTCCTTATACAACTTGAACTGATCCGCGTAGCGCTCCTCCATTCCGGTATCACAGAGCATATTGAGATAAAGCCATGAACGTATATATTCTTCAGGCGTTGTCACATAGTCTCCGTCATCTTCTTCGGAAGGCGGTGCATTCTTATAGGCTTCTATACCTTTATTAATGAATTCTTTTCTGGGTGCGGCATTCAGATATGCATCCGCATCAAAATCTGCAGGTATCGGATACTTGGGAAGCAGAGGCTTCCTGTAATGTATCTCCACATGACACCTGTCGGCTATCTTCTGCGTATTCTCTATAGCTTCTTCCGCATAAGGGAAGAGTTTACGCATCTCCGCTTCACTCTTCACATAGAACTGTCCGCCTTCATAGCGCATCCTGTTCTCATCTGAGAGCAGTGCCTTCGTCTGGATACAGAGCAGCACATCATGTGCATCGGCATCTTCCGCAAGCGTGTAATGACAATCATTGGTGGCAACAAGCGGTATATCAAGTTCTCTGCTCATCTTCACGAGTTCGGCATTAACCTTTGTCTGCATGGGTATGCCGTGATCCTGAAGCTCAAGGAAATAGTTTCCCTCTCCGAATGTCTCTTTATAGAACTTCGCTGCCTCTCTCGCCTCATCTGTCATGCCTTTTTCTATAAACCTGGGCACCTCGCCCGCAAGACAAGCCGACATGCAGATAAGTCCCTCATGATACTTTGAGAGCAGCTCCCTGTCCACACGCGGATGGTAATAGAATCCCTCTGTGAAGCCAAGCGAAACAAGCCTCATCAGATTGTGGTATCCGGTATCATTTTCAGCCAAAAGTATCAGATGGTTATAGCGTTCATCCCCGCCTGAAACTTCCTTTGCAAAACGCGATCCCGGAGCAACATAAACCTCGCAGCCAAGCACAGGCTTTATACCCTCGGCTTTGCAGGCCTCATAAAAATCGACAACGCCGTACATAACGCCGTGATCGGTGATCGCCGCCGCTGTCATTCCAAGCTCCTTAACCCGTTTCACATAATCCTTTACCTTATTTGATCCGTCTAAGAGGCTGTATTCCGTATGCGTATGTAAGTGAACAAAAGACATGGTGATATTTTAGCACGTATTATGACCTAAGTGGGAAAGGATGTTCTTTAACTCAGACCGCGCTGTGTTTCAAGTATTGTTACAGAGCTTTGGCGGCGTGTATGTGGTTCCTTCCGGGCCCTTCGTTAAGCCCGGGGACAGCTGCCAGGCCTTCGAAGTTCGACATTCGGTGCCAGCGCGCTCACTGTTCTCATGCTTGCTCCATGCCCGGCCGACTTTAACGCTCTCGCACGTCTGAAGGACGTGCTCGCTTGAACGGGTATCGTCTCAAAAATCGGTCCCGATGACCGATTTTTGCCGGGCATTTTACTGCGCATTTCGAACGAGCGCGAAAGACCTTTGGTCTTTATGGCACCTCACGAATGAACTCCGAAGGCCTGGCAGCTGTCTCCGGGCTTGATCGACGTTGCGAATGAGTATCATACAGCGCTGTACAAAACGCAGATTGCAGAGCAGGCGGTGTCTGTATGTGTTCGTTCCGGATCCCTGAGCTGCGGAGATACATTTCATGAACCGATGCTTAGCGAACAGCGCATAAGAAAAAAGAAATCCCAACAGGGATTTCTTTTTTCTGCGGTGCGAGCGCTCGCTTGCGAAGGGTTCGGAAGGAACCACATACACGCCGCCAAAGCTCTGCAACAAAGAATCAATTACAGCGCGTAAAAAAAGAAGCTGCGCTGCGGCAGCTTCTTTTCGGTGATCATTCGTTTACAAGCTTCTTGAGTGCATCCTCAATGTCGCCTGCTGTTTCAAGATCCTTGATCTCGTCATCGGGGATCTCGATATTGAACTCGTCTTCAAAAGCCACGATCGCATTGACGACATCAAGACTGGTAAGATCAAGATCAGCAACCAGCTTTGTATCTCTTGTGATCTCTGTTGCCTTTACTTCTCCCTCTGTAAGATCAGAAAGTATGCATGCTATCTGTTCAAACATTGTTTTTCCTCCTTTTTATGAATCCTGTTTTTTATATCTTATTATCTTTTTTGTGGAATTCTTTTCAAACTCGGTATCACGCAGGACTACCTTGGAAATCTTTTTATACGCAGGCTGTCCTTTGCTCCACTTCTCTGCGATCTTATCAAAGAATTCCTGATCGCCTATGTGACCTTCTGCAGGGAAAATCTCAGCTACAAGCTTTCCCTTTTCTCCGAAGACAACGACTTCCGCTATCTCTTCGTGCTTTAAGAACTCATTCTCTATCTCTTCGGGTGATACATTCTCACCGTTACTTAAGATTATGAGATTCTTTTCTCTTCCCGTGATAAATATGAAGCCGTCTTCATCGATCCTTCCGAGATCGCCTGTATCAAACCAGCCATCCTTCATAACCTCGGCTGTGGCTTCTTCATTCTTGTAATATCCCATCATCACGTGGTCGCCCTTGGTGACAATGTGGCCTTCTTCATTGATCTTTACTTCGCAACCCGGAAGAGCAGGACCAACTGATCCGTCCTTCCAGTATTCGTTACGGTTTACCGAAAGCACCGGTGAGCACTCCGTTATGCCATAGCCGCACATGATATCTATTCCCCATGTACGGAAAGCCTTCACATACTTAGGATCAAGATGTGCACCGCCGCTTATGATGCTCTTTAAGTTTCCGCCCAGTCCGTCGCGTACTTCCTGAAACATCGTATCTCTTTTATCGATACCCACGGCGAGAAGCATATTGCTTATGCGTCCACCGGCCGCAAGTTTCTTTTCCTTCTTCTGCTTCCTTACCGAGTTCATTATAAGTTTATAGAATGTCTCAACAAACAGAGGAACCAAAAGCATGGTCGCAGGCTTAGCTATCTTTAAGTCGCGCTGGATCTGTTTTAAGCTTTTGTTGATATATGCAGCTTTTCTGTAATTGAATACCGCAAATACAGCAGTCATAAGACCAAAAGCGTGATGGAAAGGAAGTGCAGCAAGCGTATCACCCGCAGGGAAGAAATGCTTGCAGGCAAAATTGATATCCTGAGCCATATTGCGCTGATTAAGCATTACGCCTTTGCTCTTGCCCGTTGTTCCCGATGTAAAGAAGATGGCTGCCAGCTTCTCCCTGTCTATCTCATTATCCTGAAAAGAGGTATCACCTGCTTCTATAGATGCACGTCCCTTTTCAATATATTCCTGCATGCTGCTTAACTTATAAACTTTTAAGTCAGTCTCCGAAAAGTATTCTGCCTGCTTATCGGAAGCAAATACTGCTGTGCTGTCGGCCTGCTCTGCAAGCTCACGCACTCTGTCTGCAGGAAGCTCCTTATCTATGAGAACCGCGCAGCTGCTGCCGTTGATTATCGCCATGAATGCCACTATCCATTCATAGCAGTTTTCTCCAACTATTACTATATGCTTATCCTTAAGACCCTCACCAAAAATGAAAGTACCTAAAGCATCCACATCATTCTTATAATCACCGAATGTTTTTTTAACTATTACATCCTTTTTCTCACTCCACCAGAAAGCAAGATCGTCTGTATTCTCACGAGCCCTGACCTCCATCATGTCCTTCATGTCTTTGGCCTGAACCAGCTCGTAATACGGATATGGTCTGTTCTTCATTTAGTCCTCCTTGGTACAGTCTGAAAAACCAGATGCAATTATAACTGATATATATAAAAAAGAAAACAATAAACAAAAATGGCCGCGAAACCGCGGCCATTGGTGCATTTATCAAAGATCAAAGGTATTTCTTAAGCTCCTCAGCCTTGTCTGTTTTCTCCCAGGGAAGATCCAGATCATCACGTCCGAAATGGCCGTATGCCGCAGTCTGCTTGTAGATAGGTCTGCGCAGATCGAGCATCTTTATGATACCCGCCGGACGAAGGTCAAAATGTTCTCTGATTATCTCTGTGATCTTCTCATCAGAAAGCTTTCCTGTTCCGTCTGTATTTACGGATACGGATGTGGGCTCAGCAACACCGATAGCGTATGAGAGCTGTATCTCGCACTTATCTGCAAGACCTGAAGCAACAACATTCTTTGCAACGTATCTTGCAGCATATGCAGCAGAACGGTCAACCTTTGTGCAGTCTTTTCCGGAGAAAGCTCCGCCGCCGTGACGTGCATATCCGCCGTAGGTATCAACTATGATCTTTCTTCCTGTAAGACCTGCATCACCGTGAGGTCCGCCTATTACAAAACGTCCTGTGGGATTGATGTATATCTTTGTATCCTTATCGACCATCTCCTTGGGAAGGACAGGATCAAATACATATTTCTTTATATCCTCGTGGATCTGCTCCTGTGTCACATCCTCATCATGCTGTGTTGAAAGGACAACCGCCTCAAGACGTACAGGCTTGCCGTTCTCATCATACTCAACAGATACCTGACTCTTTCCGTCAGGACGGAGATATTTAAGTGTGCCGTCCTTACGTACCTTCGTAAGCTGCTTGGTGAGCTTGTGAGCAAGAGAGACAGGATAAGGCATAAGCTCGGGAGTCTCGTTCGTTGCATAGCCGAACATCATTCCCTGATCACCTGCACCTGTATCAAGATCATCCTTAAGCTCGCCATTTCTTGCTTCGAGCGCCTTATCAACACCCATGGCTATATCAGCCGACTGCTCGTCTATAGCTGCAAAAACAGCACAGGTATTTCCATCAAAACCGTACTCGGAACGGTCATAGCCGATCTCCTTAACAGTATCTCTTACCACCTTCTGTATATCCACATAGGCATTGGTGGTTATCTCACCTGTTACAACTACGAAACCTGTGCAGGCCATCGTCTCGCAGGCTACACGGCTCATAGGATCTTTTTCCATGCAAGCATCAAGGATAGCATCCGATATGGCATCACAAACCTTATCGGGATGTCCTTCCGTCACGGACTCTGAAGTAAACAATCTTTTTTCTGACATTTCTGCTCCTTCTGCGCATTTTGCGCCTTCTGCTCGTGACCTCTTGTATAACTGAAAATAAAAAAATCCGCTGCTTAACGATGCGGATCTCCATTCATTTCCTCTTATTGTTCGAAATCATCGCTCAGGTTGGCACCTTCCTTTTCAGGGGTTGCCGTGGTTTCACAGGTCCTATGTACCTCCGCCACTCTGAATAAGAGATCACTTATTTAATTGAATTTTTACAGAGCAAAGAATACAACAGGCTCACATTGTTGTCAACAACATATTTAATTCATTCGACAATAATGATAAAATTATAGAAAAGGTTTCGGGGGTTAACATGAAACACGTAAGAACTTCAATTCTGATACCGGGAATGGTTGTTGCCACTGATGTTATACATGAGGGGCAGCTTATCCTGCCCAGGGGACTCACCCTTACAGACCGGGCTATCTACAGACTTTCCACATACGATATTAATGATATAAGGATCGAAGATCCTGTCGGTTATGAAGTGGAGGAGATCGAGGATGAGGAACATGAACATGCTCCTTCCGTTTCCGAGGCCCTTACCGGGATCAATCTTGAAGATACTGCCCCGCCCGAAGAATTCAACGAGCCTTCTCACTTTGAGAAACTGAAGAATTCTACCCAGTATAAGGAATTCCGCTCCCATTTCACGGAAAATGTCGGAGAGCTCAAAGCCTCTCTCAATGATATAGTAGAAAAGAACACGCCGGTAGATGTGGATGATCTCATCGGAGATACCTTAAAGATCATAAGTTCTCAGTCCAATACCTTCAGCGTATTTGATATGCTCCACAATATGCGTGACTTTGACGATCTGACATATACCCACAGCATGAACGTAGCCATGATATGCAACGTATTTGCACAATGGCTCGGAATGTCCGCCGATGAAGTGAAACTCGCTACATCCTGCGGTATGCTCCACGATATAGGAAAACTTCAGATCGATGATGCGATAATCAAGAAACCCGGCAAACTCACGGATACAGAGTTTAAGACCATACAGTCGCATCCCGTACTTGGCTACAGGATATTGCAGAGGCAGAATATAAGCGAGCATATCAAGCTTTCCGCCCTGATGCATCACGAAAAATGTGACGGCTCCGGCTATCCTGTTCATCTTACAGCCGACAAGATCGACCGCTTTGCAAAACTGGTCACCATTGCCGATGTATATGATGCCATGACAGCCAACAGAGTCTACAGAAACGGAATGTGTCCCTTCAAGGTTGTTGAGATATTCGAACAGGAAGGCCTGCAGAAATATGACGTTATATTCATAATGACTTTCCTTGAGAGCGTTGTGAACACTTACATAGACAACCGTGTGCGTCTGAACGACGGCCGCATCGGTACGGTAAAATGGATAAACAGGCAGAGACTGTCAAAGCCCATGCTTCAGCTTGAGAACGGAACTTTCCTGGAACTTGCAAAGAATCCGGAAATCTCCATCGAACAGATACTGTGATATTTCCTGCACAGGACTGTGCATTAAAAAAGGTGCCTCAGGCACCTTTTTAATTCATCTTTTTAATTCACCAGTTTAAGTCTTGCGCGTTCTGCGCTCCATCCGTCGGACACCTTTTCTATATCGGCACCGAGTTCTCTTAACTTTCCGTCAAAGTCTTCGTATCCGCGCTCCACGTAGCTTGTATCGTCTACAGTGGTCTCACCTTCGGCAGCCAGTCCCGCGATAACGAGGGCCGCTCCTGCTCTAAGATCCGGTGCGGTTATATCCGTACCTGTATATTTGGATACGCCCGTTATAAGAGCCATATTATTTTCAACCTTTATCGATGCGCCCATACGTACAAGCTCATCAACATATTTGAAACGGTTGTCGAAAATGCCTTCCGTAACGATGCTTATGCCCTGTGCAAGCCCGAGAGCCACTGTCATCTGAGGCTGCATATCCGTAGGGAATCCGGGATAAGGAAGCGTACGAATCTGCGTAGATGTGAGAGGATCGTAGCTTGTCACCTGTACTGCATCATCAAACTCCGTTATCTGGCATCCTATTTCCGCAAGCTTTGCGGTAATACATTCAAGATGCTTTGGAATAACATTTTTGATCGTCACATCACCGTGACAGGCAGCCGCTGCTGCCATATATGTTCCGGCCTCTATCTGGTCCGGAATGATGGCGTAATCGGTACCATGGAGCTTCTCTACTCCCCTGATGCGAATAACATCAGTACCGGCACCCCTTATATTAGCGCCCATGCTGTTAAGGAAGTTTGCGATATCAACTACATGAGGTTCCTTTGCGGCATTCTCTATAATGGTCCTGCCTGATGCAAGCGAAGCAGCGAGCATTACATTGATCGTTGCGCCTACCGAAACCTTATCAAAGAATATATGCGCTCCGCGAAGATCCTTTGCCTCTGCACATATGCAGCCGTGCAGGATATCCACCTTTGCGCCAAGGGCCTTGAATCCCTTAATATGCTGGTCTATTCCGCGGACGCCTATGTTGCAGCCGCCGGGAAGAGGAACTTCGGCCTTCTTGTCTCTGCCGAGAAGCGCACCAACCAGATAATACGATGCGCGTATCTTCTTCATGTATTCATCATCGATGAACGTGCTCTGAAGATGTGAGCTGTCCATGATGACTGTGTGTCTGTCTTCGTGAGTAACCTTTGTACCGATGCCTTCAGCCGCTTTAAGCAGGATCTCAGTATCGGTAACCTTAGGCATATTCTCTATCCTTACAGGTTCATCAGTCATGATGGCTGCTGCCAGGATACCGAGTGCCGCATTCTTGGCACCACCTATAGTTACTTCACCTGCAAGCGGATTTCCGCCCCGGATGATATATCTGTCCATAAAAAACTCCGTTACTGTAGCAAGTATACTGCATGTAAACAGCTGTTCACCAATTTACATACAGCCGCTCAAAACGAACAAATTATATATCATAAAAGACCTGTTGTCAAAAGCCCGAAAGCGGCATGATTACGGTAAACTGCTTATGTAAAGCCGGTTTCAGTTCAGGTACTTCGCCGGATTGACTGCCTCACCATTCAGACGCATCTCAAAATGTATGTGCGGGCCGGTGCTGACGCCGGTATTGCCGGACAAAGCTATGACAGATCCCTGGTTCACCTTCTGCCCAACCTTCACCTTAACCTTGCTCAGATGACCGTATCTGGTCTGGAGACCGTTAGGATGATCGATATAGACAACATTTCCATATCCGCTAGCCCAGCCGGCTTTCGAAACCACTCCGCCGGAAGATGCACACACGGTCGTACCTATGGGTGTAGCCCAGTCTATTCCCTTGTGATAAGAAGACGCTCCCTTCTTAGGCCTCTTTCTGGGTCCGAAAGGAGATGTAAGCCGGCCGCCCGATATGGGTTTTACAAAAGAAGGCGGTACTATAGTTCCCATCTCAACCAGCTTTGCGACCGGGGGATACATGACCACTTCATAAAGGACTTCTCTGTCCGTTTCTTTCCCATTTATACGGCATACCTCCACCACCGCATCCCTGCGGCCTGCAGAAGGCTGTCTGAGAGTCTCTTTACGGTTGGTATACCATTCGTTGTTCAGCTTAAACTCTGTAGGAAGGTCATATATCTCCTCCACCCTGCACACTTCACTCCATACGACTGAAAGAACGGGTTCAGGGCTGGTGATGATCAGTTCTTCATCCGGATGGATAGTTGAATTCTCATTCTCAAGGCTGTCGTTCATGGCGATAAGATCATCCATGGGAAGGCCTGCATTCAATGCTATCTCGGAAAGCGTGTCTCCGGGCTGTACCTTATAAATGATCTGCTGAGCCTTAAGTTCCGTAAGCTCCCTGCAGGCATCTTCAGCACTCAGCACTTCTGCATCGGGAAGGTAGGCCTCAACGATCTCGACATCTTCAGAAAAGCCTATCCTGTCCACGCCGGTCTCAAAATCATCAAACGAAAGCATCGCATTTGCCGCATTTTGCTCAAAAAGCTTTGATGCACCGGCAAAGATCAGGTCATCCGCTTCCGGCTCCTTTGCACCGCTGCCTTCTATTACAGGTATGATCACCCCCAGCTGCCTTGAGGCATCCTGTGTAAGCTTCACATCAAAGCCCCCGTTTTCATCATAGGCGCTGATGGCACTCTTAAGCATAGCTCTCACATCCGCAAGATCTCCCACACTCACAAGCGAATTGTTCACTTTGACAGAATAAGCCGGAGAGAACTGCTTCTCTTCAGTCTGCATAAGCTCATTCTTAATGGCTTTTATCATGCCGGCCTCTGTCATGGTCTCGGCAAACCATGCTTTGGACCTGCTTGTTTCAAAGACCGGAACCTCAGTAAAAACAATATCCGACCGTTCATCTGAAAGATTTCTTCTGGCTTCATGATACAGCCTGTGGACATCACAATCTCCGCCTACACTTCCAAGGAGCTTTCCATTCATGACTATCGTGGTGACGTTACCTTCCGTCACCGGTGTTTCAAAAAAAGGAAATGCCGGCATAAGCATAAAATAAAAAAAGCCGGCAGCCGCCAGTGTGTATATTCTGCATATCAGGCGCGCGCCGTTAAAACACGACCCGTGCCTTGCGGCATTTACTGCCGCTTTCTTTTTATTTGACATTACCTGAGCCTTCTGCTCCTTTCAAACGAAACAATAAGCGAGATCCTGGCAAACAGCCCCGAGCGATTCTCGAGCCTGTATCCCTTGCCGCCTGCGATCCTGACTTCATCTCCCGGACCTATATTATATGACTCATCTTCAGCCAGAAGCTGAAGCTCACCTTCGATCACAGTGATATATCTGACAGCATCCTCGCTTTCAGTCATATCTTTCATACTTCCACCCGGATATATTTCAGCCTGATAGACCTCAAAAGGTCTCCTGCTGTCATAACCGAATATCTGTTTTAATCTGTACTTGCCTTCTTTTTCCCTTGTGACCTCGGTACGATCCGGATCTATAACGCGCACGTCAGCCTCTCTCACATAGAAAAGCTCGTCAAAGCTTATCTTGAGACCTTCTGCTATCTTTTCTATTGTCGAAACCGTGGGATTTGATTCGCCTCGCTCGATCTGGCCGAGCATGCTCTTGGATACTCCTGTCCTCTCCGACATAGTATCAAGACTCATACCGCGTGCCTTGCGTATGCGTCGGAGATTTTCAGATATCCTTCTGTCGATCATAGATTCACCATTATCCTGTCACTCAGATTATTGCTAAAATTCTGAGGACTGTAACAACCAGATTAATGAGACTGAATAAAAAGGCAAATATCGCTGCTGCATGAGCCCTTCCGATCTTGGAACTGAGCTTCTTCACATGTGCCTCGATATCTGATGCTGATTTGTCACTCTTTTCATTTATGACTGCCTGCACATTGCGGTAAACCTTAACGCCTTCCTTGTGCATGAATTCTTCATTGGCCTTGAAGCGTTCCTCGAGCTTATCATCCTCTTCCTCGGGAGTCTCCTCTGCTTCCTTTTCAGCCTCTTCTTCTGCAGCCTTCTGCGCTGAAGCCTCTGCAGCCGTACGGATCTCATCCTTGATGGCACTGATGCTGTCATCAAGTTTTGCTGAAACACGATTGATCTCACGAGTGTTCTTTTCGATCACTTCATTGAGATTTGATTTGATGCCTGACTGATCACCTATGAGGATATCCTGATTCTTTCTGAGTTCGGAAATGGAATCTCTTGCCTTGGTGATGGCATCATAAAGCTCGACCATGGCAGCCTTCATATCGCCGCCTATCTCTTCAATGGTATCAAGCTTATCTATCTTTGTAAGAGTCTCAGGTGAGAGAACTGCTGTGCTTTCAGAAGCAGGTGCTTCATTTGAACCTTTTTCCGCAATAGCATTTATCGCATCAATCTTCTGGATAACTTCATTCATTGAAGCCTGAATACCATCAACACCGATCATTATCACATCAGAAGAACTGCGGACTGACTTGATATCCTCTCTCATTCCGTCCACGGTCTCTTTAAGTTCACCCGATGATGCTTTGATATCATCAGCTGAAGTCTGTACTGCAGCTGATGTCTGTCTGAGTTCCTCGGCAGGCTGCTCTATGATGCCCTTCAAAGATTCAGAAAGGCTCTTCATCATGCTCTCATCCATATTTCCAAGAGCAGTTCCTATAGCTCTGGAAACCTCTTCGCTCATCTCAAGCCTTACAGCTTCCGCATCAACTCCACCGGACGCTGCTTCTATCTGAAGAGTCTTAACTTTTTCCATACTCTCGTCAACGAGAGCATACATCTTTTCCGTAAGCTCGCTGTTGCGGTAATTGAGCTTCCTCATTTCCTGAAGGACAGCCTCATAAGCTTCTACCTGATCTTCCAGACTCTTCATATGAGCCTGTTCAGCTCCTGAATTTGCCTTGATCATATCCTGCGCGTTATATCTTTCCGCAAGTTTGTCCATGAAATTATCCATAAAATCCTCCAAAAAATGCCCCCGTCTCACAGCCGAGCAATGGTTAATTGCATAACTCGTTTTATTCTATCATCTGAAAATATTGTTTACAAGTTTGCTGATATCATATTTGTGCAATTTATACTTAATTTATTTAAAATTCGACCCAAATTATGTACACATTAACAGTAAATTCATTGGCTGTTCATAGTTTGTTCATATAAATTGTCTACTATAATAGCAGTTAAAGAGATTAAATTGAGTTTTCATAGTTTTCGTGCCGGGGCTCCTCCGAAAGGAGTAGCTCCGGCACACCTCCTTTCAAAGAATCAAAAACACCCCTTCGTATGAAGGGGTGTTTTTATTCTTTGAATCGCAGGCGGCGTGCAAAATCATGCTTCGCATGATGCCGCCTGCTCTTGCAACTCTCGCTTCCTCTGCGCTTAGCTGCTACGCAGCTAATCTTGAGAAGCTCGCGGTTATGGCTCCGGAAAGCTATGACAACCTCACTAAAGGGTTTTATTTCTTCTCGTTTTCGCCGTCGCGAAGCATGCGCTGCATGGTCTTCCAGCCGAGAGTAGCACATTTTACCCTGGCCGGCATGTGAGCGATGTCTGCAAGCGATGCTGCTTCGTCTAACTCTTCTATCTTTTCCTCATCGACAGTACCACGGACCATTCCCATGAATATTTCCGCTTTCTCGAGTGCCTCTTCCTTAGGCAGTCCTATGATCAGGTCAAGCATCATATCAGCCGAAGCCTGTGAGATAGCACAGCCCGATCCGTTGAAGCTTCCTTCCGATACATTTCCGTTCTCATCAAATTTAAGCTGAAGGTATATATCATCTCCGCAGCTGGGATTAACACCGTTAAGTATCATATCCGGATCTTCAATATCGCCCTTATGGACGGGATGAAGATTATGTTCATTAACTATCTCTCTGTAAAGATTCTTAAGTTCCATTCTTTATTTCCTCTTATCAGAAGCCGAGCCAGCCGCGTACCTTTGAAACGGCCTCCACAAATCGCTCTGCCTCTTCCTCAGTATTGTAGAAATACATGCTCGCCCTGGCAGTTGCGCGGAACTCCATCGAAAGCTTCTCCTGCATGAATTCCATAAGAGGCTGCGCACAATGATGACCTGCACGTATTGCTATATGTTCGGTGTCAAGCACAGATGATATATCATGCGGATGGCATCCGTCTATATTAAATGTAACGATACCCGAATGTTTTTCAGGATCGGAATTACCGTAAACATGTACATGAGGCAGCGACTTAAGACCTTCATATACTATCTTTGTAACCTTTTTCTCCTGCTCTTCTATCGCATCAAAACCGATGTTTTCAAGATATTCAATGGCAGCCGCAAGTCCTACAGCCCCCGATGCATTGACCGTACCTGCTTCAAATTTATGCGGTACCTCTGCATATGTTGCAGAATCTCTCTTTACATACTCGATCATCTCGCCGCCCGAAAGGAAGGGAGGCATCTTCTCGAGAAGATCATGTCTTGCATATAAGCCGCCTATACCCATGGGGCCGAGCATCTTATGTCCTGAGAAAGAAAAGAAATCAGCGCCATAAGCTTTTACATCCGTCTTCATATGCGGAGCTGACTGAGCGCCGTCGACAACTATCACGCCACCGTTCTTATGAACCAGTTCAGCAGCTTTCTCAACAGGATTTCTTACGCCGAGAACATTGGAGACAAGTCCCATTCCAATAAGCTTGGTCTTTTCGGTAACACTCTCTTTAAGCATTTCCTCTGTAATGGTCCCATCTTCTTTGGGCTCAATAAATTTCAGCACTGCTCCCGTTTTCCTGCAGACCATCTGCCACGGAAGTATGTTGCTGTGATGCTCCATGACGGTTATGAGTATCTCATCGCCCTCTTTAAGAAACTCCAGCCCGTAGGAAAAAGCGACAAGATTGAGAGCCTCTGTCGCATTCCTTACAAATACTATCTCCGACGGGTCATCCGCACCGACAAATGCTGCTGTCTTTGCTCTGGCATCTTCATATGCATCTGTTGCTTTTATACTCCACTCATACAATCCTCTTAAAGGATTCGCATTCATGGTCCTTGAAAATGCATCCATTGCCTCAAGCACCTGCTCAGGTCTCTGGCTGGTTGCCGCATTATCAAAATAAACATATGCCGGATCGGCAAGTATCTTAAAATCTTTTCTTATCTCGTTAATATTCATCTGGTCCTCTGTTATATATCAGTGAGCAGTAGGGCAGTTCCTGCAGTCACCATCGCATGCGGCAAATATCCTGTCTATACGGGCGTCAGCTGCCATCGCAATCTCTTCATTGGGAATAAGACGTGTGACTTTTGAGATATTTGAACGTATCATCATCTCTCGTGCCTGTCTTTCATCTATACCCCTTGTCTCCATATAGAAAAGCATATCTTCGGAAAGCTTTCCCGCTGTAGCAGCATGTCTTCCGTTAACCTTTTCCTCTTCACCGAGTATGAGGGGTATGGTCCTGTTTTCTATATTAGGACCAAGCATCAGGATATTTTCTTCTTCATCACCATCTGCATCAATGCAGCCCTTTCTGAAATCAAGGGTCTCACGAGAGGCTTTCTTCGATCCCTCTATCATCACGCCGTTGAAACGCATGACACCCTTACTCTTTGAGCCTCTGAAAATATCATTGTAATTCAGATCCAGAAGATTTCCGTTTGAAACTATAAAGCCGAGGTCGGCTTTGAAATCTGATTCCCTTCCGGTCTGATCGACAGCGCAGCCAAGATAGTTATTCTTTCCGCCAAGCACAAGTTCGGTATATTGGAAATGCGCCCTCTCCTTCATAAAACTTCCCATATCATTGAAGTAGACAAAATCGAGCGGCAGACACTGCACTTTTATAAGATGAAGCACTGCATCATCCTCAAGCACTACCTTTGTCTGCGTTCCCGCAAATCCGCTGCCGTTTATGGAATCGGAATCAAGATACTGGATAAGCGTAAGATCCGAACCCTTTTCCATGTGGATAAAAGTAATGTCCACATCTTCCGATCCGTTCGGATAGGTGTAATGAAGATAGACCGGCTTTTCAAATTTCTTTCCGGCAGGCGCTTCTATAAGCCTTACGGGAACGGCGGTCTCCTTTATCAGTTCGTCAGCCTCCCTGCCCATTCCTGTAAGGAAATCCTGCTTTGTATATATAGGATACTTGCCTGCTACATAGGTTTCTTTTTCTGCCTTTATATCTTTTATCCAGGGAAGCTTGGCGGCATCATCCTGACTGACGCCTTCTGTAACTTTAAGCCCTTCCGGATACTCCGGCTTTACAAGATATGCAGGGTGCGAAGCATTCTTTATAGCATCCACGGTTTCCTGTGAGACCGGCAGATCGGCATCATTCAGCGCATCCCTGTGCCATGAAAGTACAGGCAGATTGTTTACTTTTATATTCTTTACATCCATAATAATCTCCGCAGGACGAGATCAGCCCTGCTCCATTTCCAGCTTGATAAGGTTATTCATTTCAGCAGCGTATTCAAGCGGAAGTTCCTTGCTGACAGGATTTGCAAAACCACTTACTATCATGGCTCTTGCATCCGCCTCGGAAACGCCTCTGCTCATCAGATAAAATACTGCTTCGTCACTTATCTTTCCTATCTTTGCTTCATGTCCCACATCAGCCTTGTCTGTTAAAATGACCATTGCGGGTACGGTATCGGAACGTGATTCGGAATCCAGCATAAGAGATCCGCAGTTAACAGACGCTTTGGAACCCACAGCACTCTTTCTCACTTCCACACAGCTGCGGTAAGTGCTTATTCCTCCACTCTTACAGATAGATTTTGTATCTATGAATGAAGAAGTATTCCTTCCAATGTGCACCATGCGTGCGCCGGTATCCAGATTCTGTCCTTTGCCGGCAAATGTCACGCCTGTGAACTCGGCATGCGAACTGTCACCCTTTAAGATCGAAGTGGGGTAGAGGTATGATTCATGTGAACCGAATGAACCGGATATCCACTCAATGGTACCTCCTTCTTCGCAGATGGCACGCTTCGTGTTCAGATTGTACATATTCTTAGACCAGTTCTCTATCGTTGAATAACGCAGATGCGCATTCTTTCCGACAAAGAGCTCCACGCAGCCTGCATGGAGATTGGCCACATTATACTTGGGAGCAGAACAGCCTTCTATGAAGTGAACATCTGCACCTTCTTCTACTATTATGAGCGTATGCTCAAACTGGCCTGCTCCGGGCGCATTCAGTCTGAAATATGACTGAAGCGGTATGTCTACTTTCACATTCTTCGGAACATAAACGAAAGAACCGCCCGACCATACTGCACCGTGAAGTGCCGCAAACTTGTGATCCGTAGGAGGCACGAGTTTCATGAAGTGATCCTTTACCATCTCCTCGTACTCACCGGTCAGGGCCGATTCCATATCAGTGTAGATAACACCCTGCTTTGCAACATCCTCACGCACGTTATGATAAACAAGTTCTGAATCATACTGCGCTCCGACACCGCCTAAAGACTCTCTTTCAGCCTGAGGTATGCCAAGTTTATCAAAAGCATTCTTTATATCTTCCGGCACATCTTCCCAGGACGCTTTCATATCTGTTCTGGGACGCACATAAGTAACTATCTTTGTCATATCAAGGCCGTCAATAGGCGGGCCCCAGTCAGGCACAGAAAGTTTTTCATATATTTCAAGCGACTTAAGGCGAAAATCAAGCATCCACGCAGGATCATGTTTTGCCTCAGATATCTCTCTTACGATATCGGGAGTCAGTCCCTCATCAACTTTAAAGAAGTCCTCTTCACGTTCTTCATCCTTAAAGTCATAAAGTCCTCTCTCCACATCCTGGAGAAGTATTCCGCTGTCATTTTCCCCGGTATCGATCGGAGTATCTTTTCTCATTTCTGAATCCATATCAAGCTCCGACATAACTCTCAAATCCGTTATTATTTATCTCATCAACCATTTCGGCACCGCCTGATGCAACGATGCTTCCTTTTACTATTACATGTGTCTTATCAACTTTAAGTGCTTCAAGTATTCTTGTGCTGTGAGTGATTATGATAAGAGCACCGCCGTTCTTGGAAAATATCTCAACACCTTTTGATACTGTACGCACGGCATCCACATCAAGACCCGAATCTGTTTCGTCAAGTATCGCAAGTTTAGGCGAAAGCATGAGCAGCTGGAAGATCTCGGCTTTCTTTTTTTCTCCGCCGGAAAAACCAACGTTCATATCACGCTCCACATATGATTCATCCATATCCAGAAGCTTGCAGGTTTCCTCTATCTGTTTCTTGTACTGGAATATCCTTACAGGCTTTCCGGTTTTTTCGCGTAAAGCATTGCGAAGGAATGACTCAAGCGAAAGCCCCGGCACCTCAAGAGGGTTCTGAAAGGACATGAACAATCCCTTCTTTGCTCTATCGCTTGCCGTAAGCTTTGTAATATCCTCACCGTCAAATATTATGCTTCCGTCTGTTACTTTGTAAGCAGGATTTCCCATTATCACATTGCCCAATGTGGATTTGCCCGCACCATTGGGTCCCATGAGAACATGTGTCTCTCCGGGATTTACTTCAAGATCCACACCATGCAGTATGTCTCCCTCTTCTATCCCTGCCTTAAGGCCTTTTATCTCAAGCAGTGCCATTTTAATTCATCCTTTCTTTTTTAAAGCTTCCAATCGTTCCGCGGCCTTTACGTAATCACCGCATTTTCCGTAATATCTTTCAGCAGCCGGTATATCTCCCATGCATTCTCTTACAACTCCTGCATTGAAATATGCCATATATTCCCCTATCTCACGCCTGTTCGATACAGGGTTTACTGCAGCTTTTTCAAACTCATCAACGGCTGCATCAAAGTAGCCGTTATTCATATATATCAATCCCATAAGGAATTGAAAATCAGCGGTCCCTCCGTAAATCTCATAAAGATTCTGGAATGCGAGCGCCTCTTCATTCCTTCCGGTCTTCAAAAGTGAATATCCATAGGTCTCTATCGCTTCAGTCAGATACGCAAGTGCAGGATCAAGGTCTATCCCTAACATCTTTCCGAGATACTCTGCAGCTTTTTCGTAATTGCCGCTATAATACTCAGTCTTTCCAAGCTGATAAAGAATATACGGATCATCCTCATGATCATTTAATTCAAGCAATAAAAGCCTTCTGTTTCTATCGGCCTTATCGTTTCCGCTTTCACCGGTTTTTATATAACCATCATGAAGTACTGATACGCCTGTCTGATAATAACCGGGCGCAACATCCTTATCCAAAGGAACTATCTGCTCATGCACTCTTCCTTCATAATGATATATGCGACGATCGTAGATACGGCTTATGAATTCCATCTCATGCTGTTCTTCACCCGCATTCATCACAAGATTATCACGCCTTATGCGCCCTATCTTCTGAGGATTATCTTCTATATCGCGGGAGAGGAGTTCGGCATCCGTATCTTTAAGATACTCATCCGTATCCAGCATTAAGATCATATCATTTGAAGCCTCTGATGCGACAAAATTCCTGGCGGCCGAAAAATCATCACACCACTCAAAAGAGCAGAGCTTCGCACCGGCCTGAATCACGATATCCCTGCTCCCATCAGTTGAGCCGGTATCAGCTACAACTATCTCCCAGGGCTTGCCTTCAAGCGCTTTCAGACATTTTCCCAATTTGTAAGCATCATTTTTGGTAATGATGCATACAGAAAGCGGTATGATCCCATTTGCACACATAGAGTGTATTATAAGTGATTTGAGTTTTTTTTCAAATAGTTGATATATATAGCTTATAACTATAATAACTTATAACTATGATCAATAATAAACTTTCAAAGTATTCTGAAAAAAGGTAGAATAGAAATCAAAAATATCAATTTTTGCAAAGGAAAAAGCATTATGTCAGATATCATCGCAAAAGAAAGAAACAATAACCCCACTCCTTTCGGAAAATACGGAAAGCTTCATGTTGAAGGTGGAAAGCTGAAAGGTGAGAAAGGTGAGGATGTACAGTTAAGAGGCATCAGCACGCATAATATTTCAAACTATCCACAGTACGTATCGGAAGAGACGCTCACCACGCTTGTTGATGAGTGGGGGATCTCCGTATTTCGCCTTGCAATGTATTGCGGTGAGGCAGACGGCTTCGACGGATATGCTACCGGTGATGATGTGCACCGACTTGAGCTTGAAGCACTGATCGTTAAAGCTGTGAAGGCGGCCGCCAAGCTCGGAATATATGTACTTGTTGACTGGCATGTGCTTCTTGAACAGGATCCCAACCTTCACAAGGATGCTGCGATCAGATTCTTTGACAAGATATGCGGACTCTTAAAGGATTACGACAATGTGATCTATGAGATCTGCAATGAGCCCAATGGTGAGCATGTGACCTGGCCGGTGATATGCGTATATGCAAATCAGGTGATACCCGTAATACGCGCTAAAGCTCCCGATTCCGTGATACTCGTAGGCACACCCTGCTGGAGCCAGCAGGTAGACAAAGCCGAAGCTGCTCCTCTTCCATATCCCAACCTCATGTATGTGCTTCATTTCTATGCTGACACACACAGGGATGAACTGAGAAATGTTCTGGAAGAAACTGCAAAGGCAGGACTGCCTCTGTTCGTATCGGAATTTGGATGCTGCAATGCAGCAGGTGACGGTGAAGACAATAAAGAAGAGGCAGATAAGTGGATAGCACTTCTCAATAAATACGGTATAAGTTTTATTGCCTGGAATCTTTCAAATAAAAACGAAGCTTCCGCCTTTATCCTTCCCGCCTGCGAAAAGATCTCGGGCTGGAATGATGACGAACTTAACGGATGCGCCAAACTGGTACGCGGATATATAAAAGCGTGATACGATATCAGAATACGATTTCACTGACGCCAAAAAAGAAAAGCCTTTATCAGGCTTTTCTTTTTTCTTTACCATATTAAACGATCAGGAGCAGAAATGCGATGGTGCCGGCGGCTCCTAAGAAGGTTAGTATTGCAAGCACAACAAGCACTGTGATCAGAGCGGTATGTTTTTTAGGCTTTGGCATAAGCGCCGCAGCAGGTTTCTCTGAAGGAGTGATCGCTGCAGGTGCCGCTGTTGCAGGCGACGGTGCATTTTCGTACGGAAGAGCCGAAAGCTTGCTGCTCTGCATATAAGGACTGCTAACATTCACGCCGCCCTCAAGATAAGGATTCTTCATCGACGGCTTGGGTTGCATATACGGATTGGGGCCGGGCCTGTTCTGATTCATAGGCGCATTCTGCATAGGCATTCCCTGCTGATACTGACCGCCATATCCCTGATTCATCGACGGATTATAATTCGGATTCATCGGTGAACTCTGATTCATATTCAGGTTTTGATTCATATTCGAATTCTGTATCGGTGCTCCCATTTGAGCCGGATTCCCATAATTATTGAACTGATCATATGAAGGAGTCCCCTGCATATATGTATTAATACTATTCTGTACCGGTGGTGTCGGCATCGATGCAGCAGGTGCAGGCGGTGTCTGTACAGGTATTGTCTGCACAGGTGTTGTTGTCTGGATCGGTGCTGCAGGTGCCTGAGTTGTCTGTACCGGTGATACAGAAGGAGCAGCTGTTGTCGGCATCGGTGCTACTGCAGGCTCAGATGCAAACGTTGTCTGCGCAGGTGATATTGCAGGCGACTGTGCTGCCTGTACCGGTGATACAGAAGGAGCAGCTGACGTCGGCATCGGTGCTACTGCAGGTGACTGCTCTGCTTGTACCGATGCTGCAGGCGCAGATATAGTCTGCCCCGGTGTTGTTGCCGGGATCTCTGCTGCAGATGCTGCGAGAGGTATAGTTTCACGCGGGAATGCATATCCGCAGTTATCACAGTATTTTGTCATTACGGATACTTCATTTCCACAGCTTGGACAAAATTTTGTATCAGACATATATAGCCTCCATGAAAACTTCTTTAGGAACTAAATCATTTTACCATAATTATCATCTTCATATGTTCAAGAAGTTCCTTTGTCTTTTCAAGCATCAATTCCGGACCGCTGCCTTCATAAAGAAGTGTAAACACAGGATCACCGACAGTCTTGAGCCTCAGATCTCCGCCGTAATCATTGAGCAGATACGGGATCCTGTCCACGTCAACCGGTGCATTGCGATCCATCGTCAGATTCAGATTACCGTCACGTCCGCTTACCTTCGTGATATATTCCGAAGAAGCCACCGCCTTAAGTTCAGCGATCTGTATAAGCCTTTCTGCTTCTATCGGTATGCCTCCGAAACGATCCTTCATCTCATCCCGCATGTCTCCCGCATCAGCCTCATTCCTTATAGCAGCTATGCGCTTGTACATGTCGAGTTTCTGAAGCTCATTCACTATATATGAGGGCGGCAGGAAGGCATCTATGTTCATATCCATCTCGCAGCCTTCGTCTCTTTCAGGCGGAAGACCGCGTTTCTCCTTGATCGCAGCTTCCAGCATCCTGCAATACAGATCATAACCTATCGCTTCGACCTGTCCATGCTGCGCCTTACCCAGAACATTTCCGGCTCCTCTTATCTCCAGATCACTCATCGCGATCTTGAAGCCGCTTCCAAGCTCAGTGTATTCTCTGATCGCAGAAAGTCTCTTCTCCGCTGTCTCCTTGAGTATCTTATTTCTGTCATACATGAGAAATGCATAAGCCGTGCGCTCCGATCTTCCCACGCGTCCGCGAAGCTGATAGAGCTGTGCGAGTCCCATCCTGTCGGAATCCCTGATGATCATCGTATTTACATTAGGAATATCCAGACCGGTTTCGATTATAGTTGTTGATACGAGCACATCTATCTCACGGTTAATAAAGGACATCATTATGTCCTCAAGCATGTTCTCGCTCATCTGACCATGTGCAAATGCAACCTTCGCTCCGGGGACAAGCGCAGACACTTCGTCAGCGATCTCTGCTATGTTGGCAATCCTGTTGTAAACATAGTAAACCTGACCTCCGCGCATCAGCTCTCTCTTTACTGCTTCCCTTACCATCTCTTCATTGTATTCACAGATGAAAGTCTGTATGGGCTGCCTGTTCTGAGGGGCTTCCTCCAGAAGGCTCATATCCCTGATACCGGCAAGACTCATGTGAAGCGTACGCGGTATGGGTGTTGCGGTAAGTGTAAGGACATCCACATTCTGTTTAAGCTGCTTTATCTTTTCCTTATGTCCTACACCAAACCGCTGTTCCTCATCGATTATGAGAAGTCCCAGATCACTGAACTGCACATCCTTTGAAAGAAGCCTGTGTGTTCCTATAACTATATCCACAAGTCCTGCTTTCAGATTAGCCAGGGCTTTCTTTATCTGCGCAGGTGTTCTGAAACGCGAAAGCATTTCTATCCTGACAGGATAATTCTTCATACGCTCCGTGAAGGTATTAAAATGCTGTTCCGCAAGTATTGTTGTGGGCACGAGATATGCAACCTGTTTATTCTCCTGCACCGCTTTGAATGCAGCACGTATTGCGATCTCTGTTTTTCCGAATCCTACATCACCGCAGATAAGACGATCCATAATCTTGCTGCTTTCCATATCGGCTTTGGTCGCTTCAATGGCATTCAGCTGATCCTCCGTCTCCTCGTACGGAAACATCTCTTCAAACTCTCGCTGCCATACCGTATCCTCACCATAACGATAACCGTTGCTCATCATTCTTGCGGCATACAGATCCACAAGTTCCTTAGCTACGGTATCTACGGCAGTCTTTGCTTTTTCCTTGGTACGATTCCACTCTTCAGTGCCAAGCTTGTTGAGTTTTGGTTTCTTGGCATCCTTATCCGCATACAATGAAACCTTATCAAAAGCAGTTGCCGGAACATACAGAAAAGCTCCGTCCCTGTATTCTATCTTCATGTAATCCTTGCGGATATGCTCTATCTCAACTTTTTCTATACCACGGTATATACCTACACCGCAGTCTTCGTTGATAACATAGTCACCGACATGAAGATCCGAAAGGCCTTCAAGTTTCCTTCCCGGAGCAAATCTGGATTTCTTCTTTTTTTTCTTTCTATGCTCTGCACCGAAAATATCAGTCTCGGCTATGACCGTGAACTTAAGATCAGGATAAGTAAAACCTTTTCTTACTCTTCCGTAAAAAGTTACTATCTCCTTCGGCACCAGTTCATCATCTGCATTTTCAGTATAAGCTGCGATGATATCCTCATATCCCAGATCCTCCGCAAGACGCTTTGCCCTCGCGCGTGAACCCGAAAGGATCACAACTCTGTAACCTTCATCCTTAAGTTTTTTAAGATCAGCAGTAAGTGCAGAGAAGCTTGAGTTATATGATGAGAGTGTACGAACGTTCAAAGACTCTTTGCGTTCTCCGGGAAAAAGAATATCCTCTCTTGGAAGAGCCATCAGCTGAACCGTACTTTCATTATTCAGACGATGAAGCACTGCATTCACAGGCGTAAGTATATCCGCCTGTCCAGGCAGACAGTATCCGCCGGCAAGTCTGTTCTTCATACTTTCGTTATATTCGATCTCTACACCCGAAGCATATTCGGAAAGTCTTGCAGGTTCATCAAGGAACACACAGTATCTCCGTCCCTTGAGCAGATCAAGAAAATTCACCGTCTCCGGATAGAAATAATGGATGTAACCATCAAGGTTTAAAACTCCCGTATCATGAATGAGCACATTCTCAAGCTCTTCAAGACGCATCTTAAGACGTGAAGCCTCTTCAGGTTTATACGCATCACGGAATTCCTCTATGCGCGCCTTCATCTCGGTTTCTATCTTTCTGTAACCTTCATAGCGCAGAGTTTTTCCGAGTATCATCTCCGCAGCCGGAAATATTTCAGCCTTATCTATCTCTTCGATGGAGCGCTGACTCTCTGCATCAAAATATCTTATGGACTCAACTTCATCGCCCCAGAGTTCTATACGCAGAGGGTTCTCTGCCGTAACATCAAACACATCAATGATACCGCCGCGTATCGAAAACTCTCCGGGAGAGGCAACCTGATACGATGTACGTGTATAGCCCATGGATACGAGCATTATCGCTGCGGCGTCCTCTTCGATGATCCTTCCCTTTTCGACATAGAGGATATGATCCTTTATGACATCAAGCGGAAGGCACGGTTCCATCAGCGCATCAAAAGTAGTGACTACTGTCACATGCCCGCCGGTAAGCAGCTGCTTTATGACAGAAAGTCTCTTCTTAAGTGTCTCCGCACCGTTTATATCTGCCTGGTAGAAGATAAGATCTTTTGCAGGATATACATAAGTATTCCTGTCAAAAAAACGATACTCCTCTGCGATCGCTGCAGCATTCACATCAGAATAAGTGATGATGACCGAAACATCGGTCCTCTCACCAAGTGCACTTATCATATGCAGTTTTTCGGAATCAACCGTTCCAGTTATCGAAAGCTTTGCCTTTCCTTCTTCGACATCAAAAGCAGCTTCCTCAAACCAGCTCAGTTCCTTAAGCGGAGCATTTAATATTTTCATCAATCAGACCTTTTTTGTATTGTACTTACTCATTACTTTATCAACAGGCTCACCGCTTATTATCATCTCGACAGCCTCGGCAGCTCTCTGTCTGCTCTCTTCCATAAGCTTCTCATCTTCAGCGGAAAAATGTCCGAGCACATGATCGGCCAGATCCCAGCCTGCAGGCTTTTCACCCACGCCAACGCGGATACGTATAAAGTCTTCACTTCCTATCTTGCTAATAATATCCTTAAGTCCGTTGTGACCGCCTGCCGATCCTTTAGGTCTCACACGCAGCAGCCCCGGAGCAAGATTGATATCATCACATATCACTATCAGTTCATTTGCTGTATCTATCTTGTAAAAATCAGTAAGTCCCTGTATCGCAGTCCCGCTTAAATTCATGTAAGTCTGCGGTTTTACTAACAGTGTTTTCTGACCTTCTATCATGCATTTACCATAAAATGCCTGACACTTTGTCTCTGTCAGAGTCACTGAATACTTTTTCATAAGCACATCAAGAGCCTCGAAGCCGCAGTTGTGCCTCGTGCCCTCATACTGTCTGCCCGGATTTCCCAGGCCGGCTACCATATACATCTTTTTTACCTCTTAAAAACTTTAACTTACCAGCTAATATTCAGACATTAATTTTAAAGCGCGTTATGTTATTTTTCAATACAGAATGATGGAGAACAACAAAAACAGGACCGGTAAAACCCGGTCCCGTTTTTGCTGTGTTTATTAATCCTATATTATAATGTCTTACCAAAGATGCACTTAAGGATCTTATGAACAGTTCCTTACTGCGCTGCACTCTCCATTTCGCTGTTTGCTACACTTTCATAACGCTCAAGGATGAGTTTCTGCAGTTCAGCTCTGGTATCGGAATTGATAGGATGTGCTATATCCTTATATGTTCCGTCCTGAGCCTTTCGGCTGGGCATAGCTATAAAAAGCCCGTGATCGCCTTCAATGACTTTGATATCATGAATAACGAAACAATCATCTATCGTTATAGATGCTACTGCTTTAAGCTTTCCTTCCTTTTCCATAGTCCGTATGCGTACATCTGTAACATTCATAACCCCGTAAAACCCCCTGTTTTATTAATTCTTACTTCTTCTCTGAAAACCTTTCTGCTAGATAACATAACGTTCGTTCTTTTCGACAACAATTTTTATTCCGTCATCTCCCTTCTGTACTGAATTAGCCCTTATAGTACTGCGGCTTTCGACGATGCAGTTTTCAATATACGAGTTATCGCCGATATAAACATCATTGAGGATTATGGAATTCCTGATAGTACAGTTGTTGCCTATGAAAGCTTTTTTGAATACCACCGAATTTTCAATGGTTCCGTTTATTATGCTTCCGCTGGCCACAAGACTGTTGCGGACTTCCACACCCACGTTATATTTTGCAGGAGGCAGATCATCAACCTTGGAATAGATATCCGGAAAAGTCTTGAAGAAATATCTTCTGATATCCGGTTTCAGGAAATCCATGTTTGTGTCATAGTAATCCTGAATGGTAGATATGTTCTTCCAGTAATCCGTCATCTTATAAGCATAAATGCGCTTGATATCCTTGTATCTGATCAGCACATCCTTAACAAAATCGTACCTGTTTTCAAGAGATGCCTTTTCTATCATCTCGACAAGCTGTCTTCTCCTGATGATATAAATACCGCATGAGATAGTGTTTGATGTAGCCTGCACAGGCTTTTCCTCAAACTCTGTTATCCTGCCGTCAGCATCTGTCTTTACGCATCCGAAGCGCTCCACATTCACATCTTCAGGCATATCCTTGCAGACAACCGTGATATCAGCCTTCTTATCGATGTGATACTCAAGCACCTCACCGTAATCCATCTTGTAGACACAGTCGCCGGAAGCGATCACCACATAAGGCTCGTGACTGTCCTTGATAAATTCAATATTCTGGGCAATCGAGTCGGCTGTGCCTCTGTACCAGTCCGAATTATCCAGTGTCCTTGTAGGAGTGAACACATACATGCCGCCCTGTTTACGGCCGAAATCCCACCATTTTGATGAACTTAAATGTTCATTGAGGCTTCTTGCGTTATCCTGTGTAAGTACGGCGACTTTCTGAATGTGCGAATTGCTCATATTGCTCAACGCAAAATCTATACTACGGTAGCTGCCTGCCACAGGCATTGCTGCAACGGCTCTCTTAGCTGCCAATTCACCCATCCTGCTGTTTTTCATCCCGCCGCCGGCGAGGATGATTCCCATTGCTCTCATGCCTTATCGCCCTCCTTGATCAACGTCCTTCCGCTTCCAAGTTCTCCGTTCGGATAGTCTGACGCATCAGTCTTTCCGTAAATAACAGAGTTCTTGCCGATGGTTACATTATCAGGAACTGTAGTCTTCTCACCTATGCACACGAGACCGTTATTATATATATGAGGATCCGTTTCGTTATCGACTTCCTCACCCGTACCTGTCACTACACCCTTGCCTATCACTGTATTCTCGGCAATTATCGTCTTGTTGATCTGTGCACCTTCACCGATAACCGTATCATTCATGATTATCGAGTCACGGATCACTGCACCCTTTCCGATCTCGACATTGCAGCCGATTATCGAGCTGTACACTTCACCGTATATATCTGCACCTTCTCCGATGAGACATCTCTCCACTTTACTCTCGGGTGAGATGTACTGAGGTGTGAGCGCATCCGACTTTGTATATATCTTCCAGTACTCTTCGTAGAGATTGAATTCCGGAATGATATCTATAAGCTCCATGTTGGCTTCCCAGTATGAATGAAGTGTTCCGACATCTTTCCAATAGCCGTTATATTCATACGCATATATAGGAGCCTTTTTGCTGTGGCAATACGGAATGACATGCTTTCCGAAGTCAAGCGCGGGCTGATCTGCCTTTGCTATAAGTGCATCTTTCAGGGTCTTCCAATTGAAGATGTAGATGCCCATGCTCGCAAGATTTGAGCGTGGATGCTCAGGCTTTTCCTCAAAATCAACTATCCTGCGGTTGTCATCTGTAATGACTATACCGAAACGTCTTGCTTCTTCCATTGGAACCGGCATAACAGCAAGCGTCACTTCTGCACCGTTCTTCTTATGGAAATCAAGCATCACTTCATAATCCATCTTGTAAATGTGATCGCCTGAAAGAATAAGCACGTAATCAGGATTGAAGCTTTCCATATAATCTATGTTCTGGTATATGGCATTTGCCGTGCCTGTATACCATTCACTGTTCGTGCTCTTCTCGTAGGGAGGAAGAACAGTGACACCGCCGACATTACGGTCAAGATCCCAGGGAATACCGATGCCGATATGGGTATTCAGTCTGAGCGGCTGGTACTGTGTAAGCACGCCTACCGTATCAACTCCGGAATCAATACAGTTACTTAAAGGAAAATCTATGATCCTGTATTTTCCTCCAAAAGAAACTGCAGGTTTGGCGACTTTTCTGGTCAGAACTCCAAGTCTGCTGCCCTGGCCCCCCGCCAGAAGCATAGCGATCATTTCTTTTTTTACCATGTCATCACCTCTAGCTAATATTTGTGCAGAAATTTTATTGCCACGAAATATTATAACATATCGGGAGGCCGAAGTGAATATTTTATACAAAAATCTTTTCGAAACAAGGGGTTTTTGTAGTATTTTTTTACAAAAACCGCTATATCTAGAAAAAATCGCCCCAAAAAATTATACAATTAGTGAAGAAATGTCAGCTACTATTATGTTAAAAACAACGGGATTGTCACCATTTTAAAACGCAGGTTTACACCCCGGGTAATAAGAAAACCCCTTTTCTGTCGGGGTTTTCTTTTCGTCAATATATTAGCAATTTATGAATAAAATGTAAAGACTTAATACTCTCCTGCATTATATCTTGCTATCAGATTATTGATACGCTCACTGGGATCGAGCAGATCACTGATCGAAGCATCATGATTGAGAGTATCGATAATGTATGCAATATACTTGCTCATATCGCAGTTAATATACCAGTCTCTTGAAAGAAGTTCAGGTGTCTGGTAGATAAGGTTTGTTGTGAGAACGCTCTCGATGATGCCTTCCTCATGTGCCTTATCGAAGGGTTCAAGGCCGCCTGTGAAAAGACCGAAGGTTGCACAGCAGAATATCCTTCTTGCCTTACGTGCCTTAAGCTCACGCGCAACATCGATCATGCTCTCGCCTGAGGAGATCATATCATCTACAATGATCATGTCCTTTCCTTCCACGGATGAACCGAGGAACTCATGGGCGACGATAGGATTCCTTCCGTCAACTATTCTTGTGTAATCACGCCTCTTATAGAACATACCCATATCAAGACCGAGAACGTTTGCCATATAGATAGCACGGCCCATTCCGCCTTCATCCGGGCTGATAAGCATCATATGATCTGAATTGAACTGCAGATCCTTATGCGTCTTGCACATAGCCTTTATGAACTGATATGTGGGCTGTACTGTTTCAAAGCCCTTCAGAGGGATAGCATTCTGTACTCTGGGGTCGTGTGCGTCAAATGTGATGATATTATCAACGCCCATTGACGTAAGCTCTTCAAGAGCGTATGCACAGTCAAGTGACTCACGTGATGTACGCCTGTGCTGTCTGCTTTCGTAAAGATAAGGCATGATGACCGTTATCCTTCTTGCCTTGCCGCCTACCGCAGCGATTATTCTCTTCAGATCCGAATAATGATCATCAGGTGAATAATGATTGATCTGTCCAAAAAGCTTGTATGTAAGACTGTAGTTGCAGACATCAACGAGGAGGAAAAGATCTGTACCTCTTACCGACTCCTTAATGATACCCTTTGCTTCACCTGTTCCGAAACGGGGTACATCAGCGTTGAGAATGTAAGATTCTCTTTCATACCCGGAGAATGCAAGTGTATCTGCATGCTCATTCTCTCTTTCTTTTCTCCATTTCACAAGATACTGATCCACCTTCTCAACCAGGTGAAGGCATCCTTTTAAAGGGATTATACCAAGTGCCCCTACCGGTATAGTGTTAAGGTTTCTGATCTCGTCTTTGACGGCTGCCATAGTTTTCTCCTTTAATGATTTGTTAATATCAACTGCAATGTTCTTCTATACGCTTACGCATCCTTATATCAGGCCCTGTAAGCCTGCAAACACGACTTGTACTTATCATCCTTGAAAATATCCTGTCGGTGTACAGCTTATCAAGCTCATTCAGATCAAGATTGGAAGATATGATCATCGGCATCTTCCTGATCATGCGCCTGTTGCATATCATAAAAAAACGCGTAAAGGTAAAATCGGTTCCCTTTTCCGTGCCCAGATCGTCCACGATCAGCAGATCGCAGTCATAAAGCATTTCCATGAAAAGTCTGAGTTCATCTTTCGACTCAGCAAAGGCTTTTTCGGATATGAGCGAAAAAAGTTCCGCCGCTCCATAATACACAACTGTCTTCCCTCTGTCGAGGAGTTCTTTTGCAACACATCCGGAAAGGAAGCTTTTTCCCGTTCCCACATTGCCGTAGAGCAGCAGCCCGCGCCTGTCCGTTTCAAAGTCTTCAATGAGGCTTCTGCACTCCTTCACAGCGCTTCTGAAGTTCTCAAGTTCCTGACCTTCGTAAAAATCTTCCCTGAGTTCATCGAAGTTGTTGTCTTCAAGCCATTCTTTCATATGTGAAGTGTCATAATGTGTCTGCACCTCAAGCTTAACAAAGCACTGACACTTCTCATTGTTTATATATCCTGTATCCCTGCAAAGAGGGCACTCATAGGGCACATCCAGATAATCGGCAGGATATCCGGCTTCTTTAAGCAGTCGCTCTTTTTCACCGGAATAATATACGATCTTTTTGTGAAGTTCTTCCTTAACGTTTGCATCTTCGCCGTCTATCAGGCTCATGGCAGCCTTCATGGAAAGATTTATCATTTCACTGCAGGCATCCTTATACCCGGGCACCTTTTCAAAAACAAGAGCCTTGCGTTTTGTCATCTCAATGTCGCGGGCCCGCCTGCGCTCATCATATATATTTTTTATCCGGTTGTATTCTTCGTTTGTAAGCTGCATCAGCAGATCATTTCCCTGTCAGTTTTTTTTCGAGTTCATTATAATCATATTCACGTCTGGCTGCATTATCAAAATTCTTCGGAGTCGTCTTGGCTGCCGGCGCTGCGGAAACACTCTTCTTAGCCTTTTGCTTTGAATTCTTTCTGAAAGCCTCGTCCATCGCAGCTATATCTTCCATACTCCTCACACCGTTATAGAACCAGTCCTGAAGTATCGATTCGGCATAAGCGAACCTGTGATCCTCCACATTCATAACGGTCCTTCTGCAGGCCTCTTCTATCACATCATCGGGAAAACCGAATTTTCCCGTCCATTTCCTTACCGCTTCCAGCTCACCTGGTGTGATATTCTTTGTGCGGCCCAGGAGAGCGCATATGCGTTTTTCTCTCTCGTCCGGAACATTACCGGCCTTCATCCCGGTTTCGGCCTCCTTAGCCTGCGCTACAGTGCTTATACCGGCCTTCTGCCATCTGCCCGCTGTCTGTTCCATGCTCTTGAAATCCTTGAGCCCCTGCTCGGCCTGTTTCTGCATAAGATAATCCACAAGCGCCACATCAAATCCGAGCGTATTCACCATATACATGATGATCTGTATTTCCTTAACACCGACAGGCCTTCCGAAATAAAGCTGCGCTGCAGTGATCAGATTTTTGGTATCCGGATCGTCAGCAAATCTCTCAACATCCTCCGGACTGAAATCACCTGAAGAAAAAGCTTTCTTCTCTATGTTGCTGTTTTCTCTGTTCTCTTCATCCATAGCAGTCTCCGACGGATCAAATAACTGTATGCCTTCAAGAGCTTCGGTATCCCTTCTGCCGCTTGTTTTCTCTGTGCTGTATTCTGCATGGAGCACTCTCTTTTTTTCCCAGTAATCAAGTGCTCTGATGATATCACGTTCCGAGAAATTCAATGCATCAGCCATTCCTGAAATATCAAGTGCGCCCGAAACACTGCTGTGTCTAAGCAGATAGAGATAAAGCTTGAGCTGCACCTCATTCGCATCATTCATGAAACTGTCAATAAAAATATCGGAAACCTCTGTCACGCCTCTTCTGCGTGCCGTTGTAAGCCGTACCTTTGCCATCCCCTATAAAAACCCCTTTTACCGTAATGCTTTTCCGAATAGAGAGTATAGCAAAGACAGGCATAAAATCAACTCCGGCAATGTCCACAACCCCACGTAAATACTGGGTTTTCGCGATTGTGGAATATGTGGATAATGTGAATAATACTAAAAAAACGCATATATATGCGTTTTTTCATAACCAAAATTTTTGTTAAAAGATTTTCAAATTATTTGCCCAGGAGATGCTCGCCTACCTGGTATACATCTCCGGCACCTATTGTCATTATCATATCTCCGGGCTCGGCATGCAGCAGCAGAAAGCTCTCCACATCATCAAAATATGAGAAGTAATGGCATTCTGTTCCCTTTGCATCTATTTTCTTCTTAAGATCTCCCGAGGAAACACCTATCGTATTCTTCTCCCTTGCCGCATAGATATCCGTAAGCACGACTGCATCTGCCATCGAGAGCGCATCTGCGAAATCATCCATGAACGCTTTTGTACGTGTGTATGTATGAGGCTGGAAAACAACCCACAATTTCTTATGAGGATAGTTAAGGGCAGCTTTCAATGTTGCTTTTATTTCAGTCGGATGATGAGCATAGTCATCTATTATCTTCACTCCGCCTGCCTCGCCCTTATATTCAAAGCGCCTGTCAGTACCCGTAAATGCCTTTATGGCATCATGCACCACAGCCTTATCAGCGCCGGCTGCATCAGCCGCAGCCACAGCCGCCATTGAGTTATATATATTATGCTCACCCACAACGGAAAGATCTATCCTTTCGGTTTCCTCTCCAGAATCAGTCTTCCGGTGCAGTGTATAGCTTCCGCGGCCGAACTCATCATATGAGATATCCGAAGCGTAATAATCAGATGTCTCTGACTTTCCGTAGGTTACCACACGGCATCCCAGTCCCTCCGTGATCTCCTGAAAACGGTCAATACTGTCATTGATCACAAGTGTTCCGTTATCGGGAAGCAGCCCGGCAAACTTTTTGAATGAAGCGCGTATATCATTTATATCCTTGAAGAAATCAAGATGGTCCTCTTCTATATTGAGGATCACTGCTATCGTCGGGAAAAACGAAAGAAAACTGTTCGTATATTCGCAGGCTTCTGCAACAAAGTGATCGGAATGACCTATCCTTAAGTTGCCGCCTATATCCTTAAGCATACCTCCGACTGTCACAGTGGGATCAAGCCCCGCCTTAAGCAGTATCTCGGTAACCATGGATGTGGTAGTGGTCTTACCGTGTGTACCGCTGACCGCAACCGCAACCTTATAGTTTCTCATTATCTCACCAAGCAGTTCCGCCCTCTTCAGAACAGGAATGCCTGCTGCAAGAACCGCCTTGTATTCTTCATTCTCCGGACTGATGGCTGCCGTATATACCATCACATCTATGTCAGATGTGATATTCTCGGCCTTCTGGCCTATGAAGACCTTGGCACCGAGTTTTTCAAGATGCTCAGTTAGTGCAGTCTCCTTCACATCTGAGCCGCTGACTTTAAAACCCTCCGACAGAAGTATCTCTGCCAGGCCGCTCATACTTATACCGCCTATGCCCATGAAGTGAACCTTCACCGGCTTATTGAAATCAAGCTGATACATATCGCTTCCTCACTTAATTTTTTTCAACACCCAATTATATGACACAGGGCTGCAAATGTATAGTTTTCGTTACGGATGGGCCTTATCAGATCCTCATTCCTGCAGCAAACATAAATAAAGTCAGCACCGATAAAACCGATGTGAGGCACAGAAGGACATTCTTCATTCCCTGACTGCAATCCTTCCAGCATACTACTGATATTGACATGAGCAGATACTGACGCATCGGCCATACACCTTTACCCATGACGAGCATAAACACATATACCAGTATCGCATAATAATAAAATACAGCTGTTCCAGGGTCCTTATATTGCTTTTTTCTTATGAAGATCACGGTTGTTACGATAAGGTAGACAAACACAAAGATATTGACATATCCCAGCTCTCTGACAGCTTTGGGATTTAATGACTCCGTAAGAAAAAACGCAAGTGTATCAAACGGATTGTGGATGCCATGACCGTATTTTTCCTGAACAAGGAAAAACCCATTCCAATATCCGGTCTGCAAAAATACAAGGATCTGTTGCAGAACAAAACCGGAAAATGCAATGCCACAGCTTTTAATTGCATCAAAAGGCAGCTTCTTCAATCTGCTGCGATCATCAATCACATCCTTCTGAACGATATAGATAAGATCTGCAGCACATACTAACATTCCCGTAGAATACGAAGCAGTCGCCAGGATACCCGCAAGTCCGGCAAGTGTATATTTCTCCTTTTTCATGAAATACAGATTAAGAACTGTTCCGAACAGACATAATGACATGGGGAAAAATACAGCAAGGTATACCCATCCCGGAAAAAACAGGATCGTAAGTATACCTGTCCATGAATCATCCTCTTCTTTTCCGATCACCTTATCCAGAATGTATATATATGCGAAAAGAAATAAAGCAGAAACAAGTAATCCCGAAAATGTAATATCACCGAGTCCCGGTATAAAACTTAAAAGCTTGGCAAACAATGGATAAAGAAAATACCATCCTGCATTTCCCTGCCAGTTCGCCTGAGCTTCGTCATAATAACAGGTAAACCCGTCTGCAGCTACCGAATGATACAGATATGAATCCCAGCGCATATAGGTTTCCGTATCAGATATTGATAAACCTAAAAAAGAAAACAGGAGAAACATTATCAGATACAATAATATAAAAAGCAGTGCTGCCTTTACCAGATGCTTTACTCTTTCATTCTTCATATATGTTTTTCACTCTGCCTCTCAAATTTTTATCAATATCGCCTGTAAGGCCCGTTATTATTCGCAAGCCCCGGTCTGTAATTATAACATTACATGACATTTACTACCAACCGGCCCGCCGTTTGCTCATATGATGTTCTTAAATAAGTACTTGCACACAAAAAGCATTTCGGTTAGGATATGCGTCGTGAGTTCGAAGTCCATCCTCACATGGGATTGCGGAAGGTCCGCTTCCCTAAATCAAAACCAGGAGAAAAAAATGAATAATTCAAAAGTAATCTATCTCGTTCACGCAGCGGCGATCGCTGCACTCTATGTTGTACTCACCTTTTTAGCAAGTATGATGGGGCTTTCCAGCGGAGCCATACAGGTGCGTTTCTCTGAAGCGCTCACTATCCTGCCGTTTTTTACGCCCGCTGCGGTACCCGGTCTTTTCATAGGCTGTCTGCTCTCCAACATACTTACAGGCTGTGCATTATGGGACGTTGTATTCGGAAGCCTCGCAACACTTGCCGGTGCAGTTGCTACCAGACTCATCTGCAAGGGAATGAAGAATCCCTGGGCTGCGCCCATCCCTCCCATTATCGCAAACATGATAATTGTTCCTCAGGTACTCATGCGCGTTTATATGCTTGAAGGAACTCTGCTTTACTTCACCGCAACTGTAGGCGCAGGCGAAGTCATATCCTGCGGTATCATGGGCATGGTCCTGCTTTTTGCTCTCAAGCCTCATGCAGACAGGATATTTCATATCCCTGATGCTTCTCAGAGCAAAATCTTAAAGGCTCAGAAAGCAAAATAAAGCATTCAAAAACCACCGGCTAAACCGGTGGTCTTTTCTTATTAAGGTACGTACGAATCCGTCTTATTGTTACATCAGTCCCAGAGCCTTTCAGGGTAAACACCGGCATCCTTAAGTGCCTTGATGCTTGCCATTACTCCGGGCTTATCTTCCTTGTAGGTAACGCCAAACCACTTATCTTCAGAGGAGAGCATCTTTACAGAAGCTTTTCCTTCTGCGATCATGCGGCCGGTCTCGATAGGAAGAAAACATTCGCTCTTTAAGGGATTCTTCTCCATTTCTTCTGCAAAGAATCTGTCAAGAGACGTCTTCAGATAAGGGAAGATGCTGGGATCAAATCCCCACATATTCATTGATACCGGAGCATCAACAGAAAGATCCTTCCAGGTATTTCCGTCATCTTCAGTATATCTTGCACCTGTAGCGGTCTTCTCTATCTTTGTAAGCTCATCTATACCCGTAAGGAAACCTGCTTCATTCACACGGCAGTATCCGCGCGCAACTGAACCATTGTCGGTAAGAGTATTCTTAAGAAGATATGCAACATTGCAGTATGCTGCAAGTCCGGGCTTTTCTGCCTCAGGTGCATTAAGAAACTCTGCAAGTGCTTTATATGCACTCACTCCGTAATAGTCATCTGAATTGATAACCGCAAACGGCTCCTTTACTATATCCCTGCAGGCATATATCGCATGTGCCGTACCCCAGGGCTTTTCTCTTCCATCGGGAATGACAACACCTTCAGGAACATCCTCTTTCTCCTGAAATGCATATTCAACGGGAATGCATGACGCAACCCTGTTGCCCACTCCTTCTTTGAATTCCTTTTCTATGGCCTTCTTTATTATGAAGACCACCTTTCCGAAACCTGCACGCTTTGCATCATACATTGAGAAATCTATGATCTTGTGACCTTCAGCGTCTACCGGATCTATCTGTTTGAGACCGCCATATCTGCTTCCCATGCCGGCTGCCAGAATAACCAGTGTAGGTTTTCCCATCCTTGCTACCTCCCGTTTTTTACTTTAATTCTATACTACCCATGCTCTTCTCAAATTCACTGCTCCATTCAGAGGACTGATCAAGCATGTAGATAAGTGTAAACACATATTTGTCACTGACAAATATATATTCCGTCATACGAAACTCTTTATCTTCATTGTCTATTATGACCTTAGAGTTTATGACCCTTATACCCAGATCTTCGGATATGGTATTTTCGAATTCCGGAACAGCTATGTTTCCGGAAAGACTCTGCTGAAGAGCTGTCCTGTAATCCTCAATAGTAAAAATACTGTAATCATCCTCTTTTTCCCGGAGATCACGTCTGTACATTATATATGAGCCATCAGCTGACTCCGGACTGGCATACATTTCCATCGCCTCATTATTCTCATAAGAGGGAACAAACTTTTCAGGAATATAAAAAAACAGTCCTGAATAAGACTCTGTCCCTGTAAGGCCTGGCAGATCAATGCTCACAGTTTCATCTTCCGAAACCACTACTGTATTATCCACAGACACGCTCGCCGGGGTTTCAGATGAACAACCAAAAAGCATTACTGTTGTCATCATCAGCGAACATGCCGATAGCAATCTTTTTTTCATGACCATTATATTAACCTATTCTCAATTCCTTATCAACCATAGCGGTAAACACACCCCAGATAAACCGATTATACCAAAAGTGTTATACTAGTAACTTGATGATCTCAGAAAACAGATACGAGGAGGAAATGATGAACGAAACCGCCTACGAGATAATCACGGATTCAGCAAGCAATCTTACTGATGACCTGCTGGATATGTATGATATAAAAATGCTCACGTATATAAGCATGGTTGACGGTAAAGAATTCAAATGTTATGAACGCGGCAGGGATTACGAACTAAGCGGAAGACATTTCTACAACGAAATGCGTGAAGGCGCCGATGTTCACACTTCACTTATAAATATGTCAGTATTTCATGATTACTTCGAGCCCATCCTGAAAGAAGGAAAGGATATCATCTTTGTGAGCATCTCAGGCGGACTTTCAGGAACCATACAGTCTGCAAGGATCGCCGCAGAGGACCTTCTTGAGGAATATCAAGGCAGAAAGATCATCTGTATAGATTCCCTCTCTGCATCACTCGGTGAAGGTCTAATGGTGATAAATCTTTCAAAACTGCGTGCATCCGGAAGCACGATCGAGGAAGCTGCAAAATACTATGAGGATAACAAACTCAGGATGAATCATATCTTCACCGTCGGAGACCTCAAATACCTGAAAAAAGGCGGCCGCATCTCTGCTGCCGAGGCGATCATAGGAAATGTACTTTCGATCAAGCCCATACTTAAAGCAGATGACCGCGGAATGATAATCGTACATGATAAAGTAAGAAAGAGACGAAATGCCCTGGATTACCTTATAAACATGACCAAGGAGCGCATCAGGGAACCCGAGAAGCAGATGATCTCTATCTGTCACTGTGACGCCAAAATGGAGGCTGAATACATAGCTTCTCATCTGAAGAACGAACTCCCTGTACAGGATGTGATAGTCAGGTACTATGATCTCTGCACAGGTTCTCATGTTGGTCCCGGTACCATAGCCATATTCTTCCTCGGAGATAACAGACTGGGGCCCGCATCGCAGAAAAACAAATAAAAAAGCGCCTCATCTGAGGCGCTTTAAAAATTTGTTTCTTAATCGTCTTCATCGTGAGAAACGCTTCCCCACCATGAGGGTGTACCTTCCTCTTCAAGCCAGTGATACTCACCTTCAAGATCCCACCAGCCCTCGTCATCATAATCAAGGACTCCGCTTGGCATATTCGGATCCTGATCTTCAGAATCGGAGTCATCTTCCGAATCATCAACATCAGTATCATCTTCTATGTCGGTATCATCTTCAACGTCTGCATCATCTTCATCGTCAGCATCCGTATCATCGTAATCGTTAAGATTTACGGAAGGAAGATCTTTGGCATCTGGTACTATCTCATCCTCATCATCTTCCTCGTCATCTTCATCTTCTTCAAAAACATCATAGTCATCGATGTATGACTGAAGCTCATCACCGTAATCAACGGCATTGTCATATGCAAATTCCGCATCATCGGCTGCTTCCGAAAGAGCATCATATTCGTCCCATAATGCCTGATTCTCATATTCCTCTTCTTTTGCGTAAAGCTTTTCAAGTTCGGAATCAAGGAAGTTTATCTTATAAAGTCTGACCCCGGTAAATATTACAGAGATCAATGCAAGTACCGCACATACTGCAAGAATGATGATATGCGGCTTTTTAAGATTCTCAAGCTTCATATCCTATCACTCTCCTTCTGTTGTCTCTTCAGCAGCTGCGTCATCTGTAGATTCCTCTGCTTCTTCAGTCTCGCCGTCATCATAATAGGCTGCTCTGATATCATCCACAGTTTCCTGATCGTACAGTTCAGCGACCTTTGCTTCAAGCTCTTTGTTTATTTCATCCTGTGATACAGTGCTTAATTTATAATTATCTATTGATGCCTGCATCTCAGCCATATCTGCCTTGATCTCTTCAGCTTCCTCCTTGGCGTCGTTTTCAAGTTCTTTAAGATACTCCTGCTCTTCTTTGATCTCTTCGTTTGCAGAAACATAATCCTCATTGGTCACAACACATGTAATAACAGAAGCGATCACGAGGACTACGCATACGCCTGAGATAATGTATGCCACTATCTTATTCATATTTTTCTCCTAACAGACTTCTTTGCTCTCCCTGTAAACTGACTGTTCCACGTAAACCCCCGCGGCAAGCCTTATAAGCTTCATCAGTTCCCTGATCATGTTTTCTCTGGCAGGAAGCCTGCCGGCGTCGAGTATAACACTGCTTATATCATCCGGCACATCATAAAGCTCAAGCATATCCCTGACATCCTTACGATACTTTTTCTCCGGATGATCCTTGTAAAACACAGTAAGCTCCATAGCCTCTTCCTGGCTGAAGCCCTCTTCCAGAAGGAACTCGTAGATATCTTCCTCAACTAAAATGGGATACTGTTTGAACCAGCGTTTTCTGTATGCCTGACCGTTTCCAACGGAATCGTATTTGACATACATAAGCGATACGACATCGCACATCTGCCAGAAATTCTTAGGCTTCAGATCCTCAAATATCTGCCTGCCCCTGCCTGATTTGCATACTGCAGCCAGATCATTCCATTTGAGTTTTCTGAAAATGACAGGATCAACACCATGATCCTTAAGCAGTTCATTGATCCAGGTTGAATTGATGCACATAGCAGCACATCCTCTGTCAAATCCCAGATCCCTGATGATAAATCTATATCCTCTGTTTCTCACACAAACTCTCCCGCCATGTCCCGGCCATAATAAAAAGCCGGTAGGTAAGCCCCTCATATGTAAAACTACATATAGTGGTATTGAAAAAACACGCCACGGTCTTAATTATACACTTATTTGCAAAAATTGGTAGCTTTTTTAATAGATTTTGTGCTTTTTTTAGTAAATATCCACATTCTGTAGATATCTTGATCTTATGTAAATTACAGGCTTTAAGAACTAAATATAGAAGCCGGGAGGTTTTACCCTGCCCGGCTCCTTATTTTACCTGTATCCGTTCGGATTCATCTGCTGCCAATGCCAGCTGTCCCGACACATATCCTTTATGTCATATTCAGCTTTCCAGCCAAGCTCCCTCTCTGCCTTTGAGGCATCGCACCAGTTCGCCGCAATGTCACCCGGGCGTCTGGCTACGATCTTGTAAGGGATCTTAATGCCATTCACCTCTTCAAAGCTCTTCACCACCTCAAGCACACTGTTTCCCTTTCCGGTACCGAGATTATAAACGGAAAGTCCGCCCTTTTCATCAAACTTTTTAAGTGCTTTCACATGTCCCTTTGCAAGGTCTACTACATGAATATAGTCTCTGACACCGGTTCCGTCGGGAGTTGAATAGTCGTCACCGAATATCTGCAGACACTCCAGCTTGCCGACCGCCACCTGCGTGATATAAGGCATGAGGTTGTTAGGAATGCCGTTCGGATCTTCACCTATCTTTCCGCTTTGGTGGGCTCCGATAGGATTGAAATATCTGAGAAGGACGATGTTCCATTCTTTATCTGCATTCCATATATCGGTAAATATCGTCTCCTGCATGGCCTTGGTCGAGCCGTAGGGATTTGTGCACTTCTTAACAGGGCTCTCCTCTGTGACAGGTATACTGTCCGGATCTCCGTATACGGTCGAAGAAGATGAGAATATGATGTTCTTCACATTGTGTTTTCTCATCACATCGATAAGAGTGAGTGTTCCCCCGATATTGTTCTCATAATATTCCCACGGAAGCTGCACGGATTCACCGACCGCCTTCTTTCCGGCAAAATGAATGCATCCCTCTATATCACTTCTTTCAGAAAAAAGTTTTTCAAGCCCTTCTCTATCCCTGATATCAAGCTTATAAAAAACAACATCCTTACCTGTTATCTCTTTAACTCTCTCCAGAGACTTTTCAGAAGAGTTGTCCAGATTATCTATAACAATAACTTCCTTTCCGGCATTCAGAAGTTCAACCACTGTATGGCTTCCGATAAAACCGCAGCCACCTGTTACAAGTATTGCCATAAAACCTCCTTAGATCAGTTTATTCTTTTTCGTGTACATTATAACAATATCTCCGGAAAGAAGCTTCAGATCCCCTCCCGGAACCAGCGCTTTGCCGCGCCTCTTTACTGAAACTATAAAACTCTGTCTTGATATATCCAGATCCTTTATTTTCTGTCCGGACCATTCATGATCGGCATCCAGCTTCACTTCATTAAGCGTCACCTCAAAACCGTCATTATATGCCTCGGCTCCAAGCACAAGTATATCACCTTTTTGGATAACGATATCTCCTCTCGGGACCTGCATCTCTCCATTTCTTAAAACCGCTGCAACTATAACACCTTCCGGAAGATCCAGTGCAGCGATCTCCCTGCCTGCCCACTCATCTTTCTCCTCTATCCTCACACGGATAAACTGAAGCACATCATCACTTCTGCCCATGCCCTGCAGTTTTGAGTACTGCTCAACAAAACCTGCGGAAATGATACCGGTCGGGATAGCCGCAACCCCAACTCCCAGAAAAGTAATGATAGTACCGAGCACTTTGCCGGCAGCCGTTATGGGATAAATATCGCCATATCCCACTGTAAGCAGGGTAGCTGATGCCCACCAGACACCGGAAAGAGCATTTTTAAACACCTCAGGCTGAGCCGGATGTTCAACGCTGTACATACACAAGGATGCTGCAAGCATAAGCATCAGCAGCACAAACATCGAAGAAAGAAGCTGTTTAGCCTTGCTCTTAATAACATCCGTTATGACATTAAGCGAATCATAATATGCATTTATCCTGAATATCCTGAATATCCTCATCACGCGGAACATACGGAATGCAACCGCCCCCGCCGGAAAGAACACAGGCAGATAATACGGCAGGAATGATAAGATATCCACTATACCGTTGAAACTGATCATATATCTGAAAAGTGCGACTAAAGACTTTTTCTCCGGAAAAAGAAATGACGAAGTGATAAGTCTGAGAAGATAATCAAACGCAAAAAATACAACCGTCACAGCCTCGACAGCATATAAGATCCCGCTGTACCTTTCGACAATACTGTCGAAAGTAAGCAGTATAGAGATCACAATGTTCACGATTATTGCAAACAGATTCACCACATCATAGCCGCGGCCTATAAAATCTTCGTTATAGCCCACTTCTATGATATTAAATACACGGTGTCTGAAAAGCGCAAGTTTTCGGGGTTCACCCTTCCATGCTCCCTCGATCCTCTTATTCTTCTTTTTATTTCCAGTATGGTCCATACTCAACTTTCATAGCCTCCGCAGGTTTTTTTTCCAGAGGATATGTCCACGCATCACTGTAATATCTTTTAAGATACGGGTCCATCTGTTCCTTTCCGCCGAAACGTGAACCGTCCCAGCGTTTACCTATTATTCCGAAAAGGAGCTGAAGCACGCCTCCCATCTGAACCGCGCCCCTTCCGCTGTTCTTTATTGCCGAAGCAAGCGGCAATCCGTAGGCTCCGCATGCCACAAGCGCCACATCAAAATCCAGCTCAAGCACTTCCTTTTTCATAAATTCAAGTGCCTCAAACCAGTCGTTAAACCGATCATCCCTCATATTGCCTATTGTCATAAGAGGTTTGTATACCTGCAGATCAAACTCCGGAAGTATGTCCGTATCAGGAAAGAGCAGTTCCCTGTTGATATACTGCCTCTTTACAGTATCGGGAAATGATGTGACCACAAGAACCTTCTTCCCCTTAAGTGCGGCACTCCAGGGACGTTCAAATCTATGATTTTCAAATATCCTGATGCTGCGTACGATCATCGAATCCTTAGGAAGATAGTTTTTAATAAAATATTCCTCCGGAAAAACCTGATTGCAGGCATAGATATCACAGTTCTCAAATGCCTCCAGGCTCACCTGCAGAAATCTTTTTCCGAGGCTTATGTCATTAGGGAAAAACCCGGCGCAGTCAAAGAGCTGGTCCATTATCTTCTGATAACCGCTCTTTCGTTCAAACTCAAACATATGCATAGCTGCAGTCTCAAATTGCCCGAGACGGCCGGCAAGAAAAGGCTTTCCGCTTTCTATCAGACGCGCAAGCTCATCAGCTCCGGTCTGCGAATCAACGTTGGTTCTTCCTCCGTAGCTCTTCCTGTGATCAAACATATGCAGTTTATCGCGCATTGCACATTTTGCCCGTGCCGCGCTCCAGGTCATGATCTTTTTCATCTATTAAATCAAAAGCCGGCACGCCGGCCGGCTTTTAAGTTACTCCGTTTAAATTATCTTTTATTATTTTCCGAGATTGAAAAGCTCCTTGTACCAGCGGAGCGCATCAATATATGCCTTGTAGATCGTATCTTCCTCAATGCCTGCAATGACCATCTGTCTTGAAACTTCCTGCCATGAAGCTCCCTCATACTGAAGTACAAAATCATATACAGGAGCAAACTGGCCATCACGATCAATAAGTGCTTGTCTGATATCTTTTGAAATCTTGACTCTGTCAAGGGCTTCAGACATAGGCTTTTCAAGTATAACATCGAGAACTGAGAAAAGCCCCATCAGGAAAAGCTCTGACGAAAGTCCACCCATCTGAAATACCGGTGCAAGATTTTCTGCAAAACGCGCTCTAATAAGAGAAGTCCTCAGTATCTCACTGGGCTTATCAGCACAGAGTTCCTTGGTCACTGCGGTGTTGATCCACTTTTTGAGTTCTCTCTGGCCTAACATTGCAGCAGCATGGCGGACCGAATTTATGCCGGAATTGACAGTCATGCGATTTACCATTTCAAGAAGCGAAATGACAAGCGCGGGATCGCGACCTATAACATCAGCCGCATCGGTCAGATCGAAATCAATATCATTTACTATATTGAGCAGCTCCAGATAATTTGTCTTTATAGGAGCGATCTCTTCCGCACCATGCTTTACTGGAGTCCTGAAGAACTCACCCTCATAAAGATCGTAGCCGCCACCTTCCTTGAGGACCTCAAATTCCTCTTTTGTATTAACATTAACAGCCACCAGCTTCACATTGGGATACATCCTTGAGAAGTATACCTTTGCCTTGGTGATATCTATCTTCTTGTGATTGAGGAAAACGTAATCGACGAGTTTAAGGATCTCCTTATAGCTTTCAAACATGCTCACCGGAAGTTTTCGGATGGCAAGTCTGTAATGCTCTTTCCTGAGACTTCTGATCCTTTCAATGTATCGCTCCTCTGCGGGAACATCCTTGTCTATGAGAAGCACCTGCTTATCATGAGGGACATCGCACTGGGAAGCTATATCAGAAAACAGCGAAATGCTGTTCATTTCAATGAATACTGCCTTATCCCCGGAAACCGTATCAAGTCCCATGCTCTCAACGATCTCCATACCCTCTATATTTGAAGCACCGTCAAAACGTCCTACACCGAGCATGCGCGGATTGAGAAGGAAATTTTCCTTCTGCGCAAATATCGAATAGGCGCAGACATTCATATCATGATCAAAAAGAGGTATCAGTGTAGCTAACATAAACCCCCGTCTCCTTTCGCTGCCTGAAACTGTAAAAGGCTAAAACCCCGCTTACAATAATAGCATAAAAACCGCTTTTACTCCATCCATTTTTCGAGATTGCCATCAAAGGTCCCGTTGTTTGTAAAAATCCTTATACGCTTTATACTGCCCTCAAATTCCCGGCTTCCGGTCTCATCATAATACTGCTTCACAAAGTCAGTATAGGTCACTGAATCATCATCTATACTGGTCGCCCTGCTCTTCTCAACATAAAAGACGGTATCCGGTATGGATCCCGTTCTCTGATAGAACTCAAACAGATAGATACAGTAGTCGTTTGCGTTCACATTTTCAAAATAGTGCAATGTATCCCAGGTGGAATCGGCCCACACAAGACCATCCGACATAAGATAGCCGGCCGAAAACGAATCCCTGAAAGCAACCCTGTCACCGGGATCCGTATTGTCTTTTATGTAGGTCTGAATCGCATTTATCTGGTCTGCCTTTTCTTTGCAAGTATACAGCCCCGCATATGGTCCGGAGCCCATTTTCGTATCAAGCTTTGCGCCCTCCTCCAGATCTCGAAACACAAAGAACTGTCTGAGTTCACATACCAGAGCCATGACAGCCGTAGCACAGGCTGCACGAAGCAGCATTTTTCTGTCTGCCGTTACGAGAACCAGTACAAATACCCATACAGCAGGAACCATAAATACAAAACGGTTTGACGGTCTGTCTGTCGCTGCCACAAATATCTCAAGAAGAATAAATATAAAACACGGGAGTGATACAAAATAAACCAGTCTGTTCTTCTTACCAAAGAAAAAGGTAAAGAACATGCACAGCATTCCCGCTGCTCCCAGTTCAGGCATTCCCATGTCGTTATAAGGCTGCAGCATGACAAAAGCTGCGCCTTCAAATGCCGAAGCAGCAGCCGCACACATGAAAATATCTTTTATCTCAAGGCTTAATTTCTTTTTAAACGCAAAGAAAAATACAGCAGCCGCGCCAAAAGTAGCACACATAAAGAACCAGAACTTAAAGAAGAATGCTTTAATACTCACAAGCGTTTCCATGGTATCACGCTTCATGCTGGCCTTTCTTCCAACATAGGCTCCAAGACCTTTTAACAGTGCATCGGGGCCGCTCTGTGCCATCACAGGGATCATAACGATAAGTATCTCGGCAATGCCTCCTGACGCATAGAGCAATACCGACTTGAATCGTCTGCCTTTTTTCTCCGAAATAAAGAGTACTGTCATCAGCGTTATAACGGTAAAGGCCTGCAGCGGATGTGCAAAAACTGCAATGCCCGAGAGAAAGCCTGCCGAAACAAGCTTTGCAGCGTACGATCTGCCCTGTTCTTCATTAACCGCACAGTAAAGCAGCACGCCCGATAAAAGCATGAAGAGCGCACCGATAGTATTGTAGCTAAGTGCCAGTCCCGGCGAAGTGCCACAGGAACCGGTAAACGGTGCAAGAACAAGCATGGCCCACATAAGTCTTTCTGAAGGAACATGCTTTTTAAGAAGCAGGAATATCGTCAGCCATACAGCAAAGCGAAATACCATAAATGTGAGTCTGAGCGCAAGTATCACGCCGGAAAGATCCGGTGAAAACATACTATAGATCCACATCACGGGAAGAAGCAGAAAAGACATTCCCACGCCCGAATTTGTCTTTTCGACAAAAGGCATCATTCCCTGAAAAAGCCCAAGTGATTCGCTCACATAAAAGCTTTCATCGCCCATATCTATTCCGTAAAAACACCTCACTGTCTCCGCGCACATTGCTACAAGCGCGATGACAAGAGGTATTATTAAAGCAAGTCTGTTTTTCTTTTCAGTTCTATTTTCAGTTTTATTATCAGTCATTTTCTTTTCCAGGTAGCAGGGGTTAATATGACCAGCATGGGGAATATCTCAAGACGTCCCGCAAGCATATCAAACATGAGCACGCATTTGGAAAGCACCGAAAAATGCGCGAAATTCCTTGAAGGTCCGACAAGAGAAAATCCGGGACCGATATTTCCGAGTGCTGAAGCCACAGCAGTGAAGTTGGTCGTGAAATCATAATCATCAAAACTTATCACAAGTATCGATACCGCAAATATTATCGCGTATGCAGCCAGAAATACGAGAGATGAACGGAGCACATCATCTTCTACCCTCTTGCCATCCATACGTATAGTCTTGATCGACTTTGGATGACAAAGCCCCATTATCTCCCTTCCGAGCATCTTAAGATAAAGTATCACACGGCTTATCTTTACACCGCCGCAGGTACTTCCGGCACATCCGCCTATCAGCATAAGAAAGATGAGTATTTCCCTGGCCAGAGCAGGCCATGTGTCAAAGTCAAAGGTAGAAAAACCTGCAGTAGTCATGATCGAGCCGACCTGAAAGAAAGCATATCTGAAAGCAGGCTCGGCATCATAATTACCACGTATCATGAGCGACATCGAAATGAAAAATACCGCTGCGGCAAAGATACCCGTATAGGCTTTCACTTCCTCGATATTGATTGCTTCTTTGACGCGCTTCATCCAGATGTAGAAATAAAAGTTATAATTTATTCCGGCGAAAAAAAGAAACACGGAGACCACATACTGTATTCTTGCATCATAGGCTCCCAAAGATGCATTTTTTATTCCAAAGCCACCTGTACTGGTCGTTGCAAACGCTGCACAGAGACTGTCATAAAACGGCATTCCCGCGATCAAAAGAGCTATGACCATTGCTGCTGTAAGTGCGAAATAAATAATATAGAGATAGAAGGCTGTCTGTCTGACTCTGGGCATAAGCTTGCCCACATCAGGTCCCGGTGACTCGGCCTTCATTATATAAAGATCCTGCGCGCCCGTTACCGGAAGGAGCGCAAGAAGGAATACCAGAACTCCCATACCTCCGATCAGCTGGATAAAACATCTCCAGAAATTCACGGACTTTGAAAGATCCTCAACTGCAGGCACTATTGATGCGCCCGTTGTGGTAAAACCTGATATGCACTCAAAGAGCGCATCTGTATATGATGGTATCTCACCGGAAAAATAAAGAGGAAGTGCTCCCAAAGCCGAAAGCAGTACCCATGAAAGGGCAGTCATAACAAATCCTTCTTTTGCATAGAAGGCAGATTTAGCCGGCTTTTTGATAGTAAGCAATGTTCCTGCCGTAACAGTCAGCACTCCGCAGATCAGGAAATACAGTCCCGATCTTTCGCCGTAGATCAGCGAAACAATGAACGGCGCTGTCATCATAGCGCCCACAACCTGCATGACGCGACCAAGCAGGTAAATTATCATTGCTATGTTCATAAAAGTATATCCTTAATATCCCTGAGTCCCTTGTTTGTAGTCACGATCACAACATTGTCACCAATCCTTATCTCATCATGACCGCCGGGGGTTATAACCTTACCGTCACGTACTATTGCGCATACGAGGAGTCCGTTCTTAAGAGAAAGTTCCATGAGCGGCTTACCCGTCACTTTAGACTCACCTCTGATCGCAAACTCAAGAACCTCTGCCCTGTCATCAAGGATACGGCTCAATGTCTCTACGTTGCTGCCGTATGAATTCTCCATTGCCCTGACATACTGTATGATCATCTTTGCAATGGAATCCTTGGGGCTTACGGTTGAGCCGAGCGGCAGGTCCGCTACAACTTCTTCAAAAGAAATATGATTAAGCTTTGTTATCGTCTTTGCATGTCCCACTTTATTGATAAACATGCTAAGCACCATATTCTCTTCATCAAGACCGGTGAGAGTCACAAAGCCATCCCACTCAGCAGCACCTTCTTCCATAAGGAGCTGTCTGTCGGATGCATCACCGTTTATGACCATCACTTCGGGAAGCATATCACTTAACTGTTCTGCACGCTTCCTGTCCATCTCGATGATCTTCACATCGATCGAATCCCTTTCAAGACGCTTTGCAAGATAATAAGCTGTGGTACCGCCTCCTGCAATAGTCACGTTCTTAACGGGTTTTTCTTTTATGCCTATCTTGCTGAGCAGCTTGTGTATCTGCACAGGAGGAGTGATGACATACATATCATCACCGGCCATAAGCTTCGTATGACCATCAGGGATGATGACTTCGCCTCCTCTGGCTATCGCGCAGATAAGAGTGCCTCTGTGTATCTTAGAAGCGAACTCCATGACCGTGATACCGTTCAATACAGACCCTTCCGGTATCGGGAGTTTTAACAGATCAACACGACCGCGCACAAAAGATGTGATCTCCAGTGCCGCAGGCACCTCTATAAGTCTGGCTATATTTTCGGCACATACAAGCTCGGGATTGATCGCCATCGATATTCCCATACGGCCGGACAGAAACGATACTTCATCGTTATAAACAGGATTGCGGACCCTGGCTATCGTATGCTTCACACCGGAATGCTTTGCAATAAGACAGCATAAAAGGTTCACCTCATCAGCGCCTGTTACGGCGATCATCAGATCGCCTTCCGGAACACCCGCTTCAGCCTGTGTTCTGAAAGATGTGCCATTACCGGCCACTCCCTGCACATCGACCATCGAAAGTGCACGTGAAAGTTTTTCGGCATTCTGGTCTATGACCGTAACATCCGTATCTTCATCAGAAAGCTGCTTTGCAAGCAGGAGTCCAAGTTTACCGCAGCCTACGATTATAACCTTCATACAGATCTACTCCTGTCCGCTGAGCGTCTTGTACATTCCGGGTCTTCTGTCCCTGAATACCCCCCAGCTCATTCTCAATTCACTGATCTCATCAAGGTCGAAGGAATGCACAAGGACTTCCTCCTTATCCCTTCCCGCAGATTCCTTTATATCTCCGGTCTCATCACATATAAATGATGAACCGTAAAAAATCAGCTCTGAACTCTGTTCATTATTTTCAGGGCATGGCTTAACCGCTTCTTTCCCGATACGGTTGGCCGCAGCAAGAGGCATAAGATTGCAGCCTGCATGGCCCTGCATGCATCTGCGCCAGTGCGGCATGGAATCTGTCTCAAGCACAGGTTCCGAACCAATAGCAGTAGGATAAAGCAGCACTTCCGCTCCCTTAAGTGCCATACATCTTGCAGCTTCGGGAAACCACTGGTCCCAGCATATGCCGGTACCTATCTTTCCAAACTCGGTATCCCATACTTTGAAACCTGTATCGCCGGGGGTGAAATAAAACTTTTCCTGATAGAAATGATCATCGGGAATATGCGTCTTTCTGTACACACCCATGAGGCTTCCATCCGCATTTATCATTGCAATGCTGTTATAAAGAACTGTTCCCGCCTTCTCATAAAAACTCACAGGGATCACGGCATGAAGCTCTTTTGCAGTCTTGCAGAAATGAATGACTGCAGGATCCTCATCCACTGTTTTTGCATATTCATAAAAATCATATCTGCGTTCCTGGCAGAAATAGGGACGTTCAAAAAGCTCCGGAAGGAGTATGACATTTGCTCCTTTCTCCGCAGCCTCTCGCACCAGTTTGTCAGCTTTGCAGATATTTTCATTTACATCGTCTGTCATCTGCATCTGGCAGACGGAAAGATTCAGATTTCGCATGGACACTATTATAAAGCATCAGTGGGGATTTTACAAAAACAGGCGGTGTAGTAAAATGATCACGGACAGAACCATGCATAATAAAGTGAGGAAATATTAAGATGATCAGATTTATTATAATTGCAATACTTCTCGTGATTTTTTTGATAGTTTCAATCCCTATCCAGCTGGTAATGCTTCTGATAGGCTTTGTGGCGCCCGATGTGAGGGATAAAACAAGTCTTCGCATAGTAAACTGGGCTTTTGGCGTAGTCATCAAGCTCTCCGGAATAAAGAAGACAGTTATAGGTTATGAAAATGTACCGAAGGATGAAGCAGTGCTCTATGTAATGAATCACAGGAGCATCTTTGACATTATCCTCACTTATACTCTTATGCCCGGACTTACCGGATTTATCGCTAAGAAAGAGATGGCAAAATATGCAACCCTCAGCACATGGATGATGTTCCTCCACTGCGAGTTTCTTGACAGAGACAATCCCAGAAAGGGACTTAACATGATGAAATCATCCGTAAACAAGATCAAAAAAGGCATTTCAATGGCGATCTTCCCCGAAGGAACAAGAAACAAGAATACGGAGGAAACCATCCTCGAATTCCACAAAGGAAGCTTCAAGATCGCCGAAATGGCAGGCTGCCGTATAGTTCCGGTGGTACTCAATAACACTTCTCCGATATTCGAGGATCATCTCCCTGCCATAAAGTCACAGCACGTTATCATCGAATATATGAAACCCATCGATATGACAGGAATGGGAAGAGCCGAGAAGAGAGAGCTCCCCGACAAGATCAGGGAACAGATGATACAGGTATACAACAAGAATCAGGCGATGATCTGACGGAAATATCTTATGATCGCACAAAAAAAATGCCGTCCGGGCAAGGGCGGCATTTTTTCCATAGGGGGGTATGGTGGGTTATAAATATGCTATTTTGCCGGAGCAACCGTCCTGTTTAGTCGATATCCACTGTCAGCAATAAGCGGACGATATACTCTGACAAAAGCATATATATTCATAAGCAACGCTCCGGTCCAGGCTGCTATCTCTGCATAAGAAGCTGCTGCGAAACCGGCACCTGCCGTGAATATCATTATCGTTCCGATACGTAAGGCCTTTTCCTACGATCGCCGTATCCACAACATTGTAAACCTGCTGCAGTAAATTGGTGAACAACATAGGGAATATGTGCTTTATCTCATCCCTTTATGTTGTTTAATTTACTTTTTTAAAACGTTTTTTTATATCATTTCCTTGGACTATGTTGCAAAAATGTGGCATACTGTTTATGTATCCGTAACGCTCTTATGTTACGCAGGTACTAATCATTCATAGGGGATAAAAATTGAATACAAATTCAGATCTCAATTACCACCTTTATATCCAGCGTGAGATCGACTTCAGGCGTACTCCTTTCAAGGTTGAGTTCGAACGTTATAAGGATATAAGCTCGGGCAATGTTGAAAAAGTTCAGAAAATGGTCGCCGAAAGAAAGAAGAATTTTTTCCAGGGCAAGGGACTTCTTTCGGAGGATCCACTCAGAAATGCAAGATACCATGTGATCATCTCGACTGCAGTCACTTCAAGAGTATGTGTTCGAGACGGCATGGACATCGATACTGCTTATGCTCTGAGTGATATTTACATACTCAGGGCCGATGCTGCCACCACTGTAAAAGAACTGATAGACATACAGGGTGAGATGCAGATAGATTATGCCGAGAGAATGAAAGATCTCCAGAAGGTCAACGCAGTTTCTCTCCATATCAGAAAATGCATCGACTATATTTACTCAAACCTTCACGAGAAGATCACAAACGAGATACTCGCAAATTATCTTGGTATAGATAAAACCTATCTCTCAAAGCTTTTCCTTAAAGAGACAGGCTGCAATGTGAAGGAATTCACGACCAATGCCCGTATCAGCACAGCTAAAAACATGTTGATATATTCCGATTATTCATATATGGATATTGCACTGTCACTTGGCTTCTCAAGTCAGAGCGCTTTCAACAGCGTATTCAGAAAAGCCACCGGCATGACGCCGGGGCAATTCAGACAGGCCGCAGCAATAGGCCCGGAGGGCGTATAAAAAAAAATAAAACAACGGCAAACCTTTGAGGTCTGCCGTTGTTTTTCATATCGTTGTTTATATTAATTTCTTTCTGCTATGCATCTTGCCACATGAATACCGCTGGCTGATGCATGTGAAAGTGAATGCGTGATACCGCTGCAATCACCGATAATGAAAAGATTCTTATGCAGCGTTTCAAGATTCTCATTTATATCCACTTCCATGTTGTAGAATTTTACTTCCACGCCATAAAGAAGCGTATCATCATTGGCTGTGCCGGGTGCGATCTTATCAAGCTTGTAGACCATCTCTATGATTCCATCGAGTATACGCTTGGGCATAACAAGACTTAAGTCTCCCGGTGTGGCGGCAAGTGTAGGCGTTATGAAAGCTTCATCAATACGTGACTGTGTGCTGCGGTGACCTGTTGTAAGATCCCCGAAACGCTGGACTATCACTCCGCCTCCCAGCATGTTCGAAAGCTTTGCTATACTCTCACCATAACCGTTACTGTCCTTAAAAGGTTCTGAGAAATGCTTTGCCACAAGGAGCGCAAAGTTTGTATTCTCCGTCTGTTTCTCAGGATCCTCGTAGCTGTGTCCGTTCACGGTCACGATACCGTTTGTATTTTCATTAACAACAGCACCCTTGGGATTCATACAGAAAGTTCTGACAAGATCTCCGTATTTCGCAGTTCTGTAGACTATCTTGCTTTCATAAAGTTCATCGGTAAGATGCGAGAACACTTCATAAGGAAGTTCAACTCTTACGCCTATATCCACACGGTTTGATTTTGTAGGTATCTCAAGGTCACGGCTTACCTGCTCCATCCACTTGCTTCCGCTGCGTCCTGCCGAAATGATACAGTATTTTGACGTGAAGCTTTCATCCTTCACATACACTCTGTAGCTTCCGTCTTTTTCCATCTCTACCTTTTCAACAAATGAAAGAAAATGGAAATCTACGCTGTTCTTCAGTTCATTGTAAATATTTTCAAGAACGACATAATTAATATCTGTTCCGAGATGTCTTACAGATGCATCCAGCAGATGCAGGTCATTCTTAAGGCAGAGTTTCTTTATGTCTGTGTTTGCTGTGGAATAAAGCTTTGTCTGTGCACCGCCATGTGAAGTATTGATATCATCCACATACTTCATAAGCTCAATAGCTTTTTTCTTTCCCACATATTCATAAAGCGTTCCGCCAAACTGATTTGTTATATTATATTTTCCGTCAGAAAAGGCTCCTGCGCCTCCAAATCCGTTCATTATGGAACAGGGTTTGCAGCCTACGCAGCTCTTTATCTTCTCTCCGTCTATCGGACATTTTCTTTTTTCAAGCGGATTGCCCACTTCGAAAACAGCGATCTTCAGATCTTTTCTGAGTTTTACCAGTTCATAGGCACTGAATATGCCGCCCGGGCCCGCACCTATTATTATCACGTCATAATCCATAGAATACCTCCTGAGCATTTTAAAGTAATTGCTTTGTAACTTTTGACCCTAATATCACTTCAGTTCTTCGACTATCTTTCCGAAGTTCATGCTGTGAGAAGCTTTGATCAATACAGTATCAGCTCCTTTAAGCACTGCAGATGCATCACGTATAAAATCATCGACCGATGCATACCAGTGTGCTTCAGTATCCGAACCCTCCGCAGCCTTGAACATATTCTTTGACAGATCGCCTATGCAAACAAGCAGATCCGTTTTTAATCTTACCGCATACTCACCGACAGATGCATGAAGTTCTGCCTCATCAGCACCCAATTCAAACATATCTCCGAGTATCGCTGCCTTACGTCCCTCGGATCCCGAAAGGAGGTCTAGTGCCGCTTTCATGGATGTCGGATTTGCATTGTAACAGTCATCAATTATATTGAATCTGTCCGTTTTAATAATATGGCTCCTGCCTTCTGTTACGGGAACACTTTCTATTCCGTTCTTTATCTGCGTCAAGCTTAATCCGGCAGAAATACCCACGGCTGCTGCCGCGCATGCATTGAGTACCATATGCTTTCCGGGAAGAGGAATATGAACGCTTAACTCTTCCTTCCCCTTTATGTTCAATACGGTATCAGTACCCTCAAAATTCACATTCCCGATCTTCGATGCATACACATCAAAGCTTTCATCAAAACCGTATCTTACGGTCGGCCTACCTGCCACTTCCTGTAATGAACAGAGCTTGTCATCCGATGCATTGACGATGACATTTCCTTTTCCTGTCAGCCCCTCAAATATCTCACTCTTTGCTTTTAACACACCGTCTCTATCGTGAAGATTTTCAAGATGACACTCACCTATATTGGTAAAAACAACTGTATCCGGATGAACTATTTTTGTAAGTTCACTCATCTCACCGAAATGATTGATACCCATCTCAATGACTGCGTACTCATCATCTTCTCTGATACGGAGCACCGTAAGAGGCACGCCTATGTCATTGTTAAAATTCTTTTCCGTGGCGCAGGTCTTTTTCCCCTGCCTTAATACAGATGCAATGAGTTCCTTAGTGCTTGTCTTGCCAACGCTTCCGGTAATTCCCACAACATGACAAACAAGTTCTGTCCTGTAATAAGCTGCAATTTTCCTCAATGCCTCAAAACTGTCTTTTACAAGAATACACGGACCCGCAGGATTCTCCGGAAGTTTCTCGCATACAACCGCAAGAGCACCTTTCTCAAAAACCTGTGGTATAAAATCGTGACCGTCAACACGCTCGCCTTTAGTCGCGATAAAAACTCCATCTTTTTCTATAAGTCTTGAATCTATTACAACACACGAAGCTTCCTTTTCAGAAGGAAATTCTCCAAACAGATTTCCCCCGCATGCGGCTGCTATAGCCGAAACATTCATTCCCTTCATGATCATCTTTCCTTATTTCGTTCTTTTAAGGAAACTTCTATAAGCTTTTCACAGAGTTCCGCATAATCCAAGCCAATCTGTGCAGCCTCCTGGGGCAAGAGCGATGAAGGCGTCATGCCCGGAAGCGTATTTGCCTCAAGGCAGTATATGTTCTCATCCTCATCCATCATAAAATCAAGACGCGCATAAGCGCTAAGCCTGAGAGCCGTAAAAATACGCTCGGATGTCTCCTGTATTTCCTTTGTTTTTGCTGCATTAAGTTCAGCGGGGCAAACTTCTTTGGTCATCCCCGGCTGATACTTGTTCTTATAATCATAGCCGCCTTCCCCCGGAATGATCTCCACAATAGGAAGAGCCTTGCCATCTATCACACCACATGTAAATTCACGACCTTTGACAAACTTTTCAACCACTACAAATTCATCATACTGCGCAGCATCTGTAAGTGCCTTCTTAAACTCATCAAGGCTGTTAACAATATATGTACCTACAGAAGAACCACCGTTGTTGGCTTTTACCACTGCAGGATATCCTATTTCCTTAATGGGATCGTTTATTTTCATATAGTAGCCATCCGGAGTAGGAAGACCGTTAGCCCTCATTATCTCCTTGGAGATAAGTTTATTCATACAGATCCCGCTGCTCAGATAATCTGTGCCTGTATATGGAATACCAAGCAGCTCAAACGTTGCCTGAATCTTTCCGTCTTCTCCGTTTGCTCCATGTAGTGCCATGAATACTACATCTGCCCTGCTGCATACTTCAAGCACATTCGGTCCGAAGAAAGATCTTCCGCCGTCTTTTCTTAATTTCTTTATCTCCTTAAGATCCGGGCTCTTCTCAGCGATGGCAGATACACCTGCGCCCCAGTCTCTGGTATCATCAAAAATACCATCAAGCTTTGAAGCATCATAATCAACCCCAAGATAAACATCCAGAAGCACTGCCTTGTGCCCCTTACTCTTCAGGGCCTCATATATTCCTTTTCCCGAAATCAGCGACACTTCCCTTTCGCTGCTTGTGCCACCTGCAAGAACTGCAACTTTCATAATTATTTCTCCTTATACTCAGCATACCGTATCAACAGCTTCATAGCGTATACGGAACATCGGAAGTTCCTTTATGACCGTACGGTATTCTGTATCCCAGTCTGCCGCTCCTGTGTTTGGATTCTCTCCATCTGCGGGCGGCGCATAGAATCTTATCTTTATATCACGAGGTTCCTTATTCTTATTTCTGTCAAAAAACGCTTCGATCACATTTATAACTTCAACACCTGCAGACTTATAGAACCACTTTCCGCCCACATCTATCATAAGATTATCATTCTTTCCTGCAGCTATCTCAAAGAAAACAGGCTGTCCTTCAAGATGAACGGTATATTCAATGCCATCCGCATCATCTGAGGCGCCATAACGCATTGGAACTTCAGCATCCTCTGAGATCTTTTCACCTGCAGTCTGAGCAGGCATAAAATGATCATCATTTAAAAAGCCCTTGAATTCATCAAGCATCGGAAGCGGATGACCGACAGAAGAGTCGTTGGGGTCCTCAAGTTCAAGACCGAGTCCGCCTCTGTCACGAAACTGATAATATGCAATACCTTCAAACCAGTGCGGTTTCTTTTCCTTTACCATTTCGAGTAAACGTTTAAAAGGAGCGCCCTGAAGGAAGGGGCCCGTAACATCCATGTCGGCATTAAGTTCCGACATCACAAGCTTCTTTTCCCTATCGCCTGTTATCTCATACATCCTCTCGGCTGCTTTTTCAAATTTGTTATACATGTCACCAACGGGAGTGAGCGCATAGGTCTTGCTCAGCCCGCCTTTTTCAGCCACATTGAACGGCCAGCCGTAATGAAGGGTAAAATACTTATCGGCAGACCATAGATCAGCTGCCTTATAGCATTTCGCAAATGACTCCTCTTTTTCGAGTGTCCCTTCATCGGTTATTATGCCTGCACAGAAGACCGTATC
>JAEEGL016064585.1_pt1 | contig 79329 bp, 74 predicted proteins | sample 9134231 | NCBI WGS metagenome assembly JAEEGL01 (sample SAMN16246548, study PRJNA631951) | gut metagenome | biome: gut microbiome; feature: rumen; material: fiber-attached | host: Bos | place: Iran: Karaj | collected 2018-10 | reverse complement strand
TCTTCTCAAGCTTTGCAAGATACTTTGAAACGTCTGCATCAAGTCCAGCCGGATACTTTCTTCCGAGCTTGTAGTATTCCTGACAAACGTCAATAGAGATTGTGAATCCAGGTGGAACAGGAAGGCTCAAAGGTGCCTTTGCCATCTCAGCAAGGTTGGCTCCCTTTCCTCCGAGGATAGGACGCATGGTCTCATTACCTTCTGCGTCTCCGTTACCAAAGAAATAAACATATTTGGTCTTAGCCATTAATGTCCTCCATATATATATGTATCAACAGTATATCGCTATTTGTTTTGTGGGTCAACTGTTAGCGCGCATTTAGTGGCAATTTCATTGCAAATTATTTCATTATTCCGCCACGGCTAGACAAAATCCAAAGAAAAGTTATAATAAAATCGGCTATGGAATTTTTGGAATACAAGCGCCAGGTTTCTCAACACTGGCATCGGAGACTTTTATTTTTATACTGGGCCCTGTGGCTGATTGTTCTTCTGCTGGAACTTGGACTCGCATTTATATTTTGCAACCTGCTTCCCGGCTACCAGCACCACCCCGGCTCTTACTTCGCGAAAAGAGTGCTGCTTCCATCAGGAATTAATTTCGCATCGGTCCTCACCTATACGATTATCTATAAAAACACAAAGAAAAGAATACGCTTTGAAAACTGGGCAAGCACGCTGTCAATCACAATCATCTCAATCTCCATCGCGACCTTCCACAATTATTTCCAGGCGCTCCTTTTTCTTCCCTGCCTCCCGATTTTCGTCTCCGCGATTTTCTCGGACCCCGCGCTTACAAATACGACCGCCATAATCAGCGGACTCTCCTCAAGCATCATATTCCACTTCTGGTCACAGCACGTTGAAAAGAAAACATGGCTCCTTGTGTTCCTGCCGACCTTCATCGTATGGCTTGCCGTCCTCATAATCAGCTACATCTTCGTAAAGCTCATCATGCAGGCACAATCCGAGCAGAGCGATTTTATCTACGAGGCATATTCCACTCAGGAAGAACTGATCAGCGAGCTGAACATAGATCCGATGACGGGACTCAGCAACCGCAGGGCCATGGACAAAGCCCTCTCGCTTTACATACAGAAATTCAACGAGGAAGATTTTACGCCCCGCCTCGCAATAATGGACATTGACCATTTCAAGACCGTAAACGACACTTACGGACACAATGCCGGAGACATAGCCATAAAGGGACTTGCCTCCATAATAAAAAAACACATGGGCGGAATAAGACGCGCGTTCCGGTTCGGCGGCGATGAGATGGTCCTTCTTTTCAACCGGGAATCAAAGGAAGAAATTAACAAAATAATCGAAAGCATACGGGAAGATTTCAGGACGACGGAATTCCCCTTCAAACCGAAAAGTCCGCTCACAATCAGCGTGGGAGTCTCTTCGCTGCAAAAGGGACAGTCCAAAAAGGCATGGTTTGAAATCACCGACAAAACCATGTACAAGTCAAAGCAAAACGGAAGGGACCAAATCACTTACAACGACTAGACCCGGCCCCGCAAATGTTATTATTTATTCAGAGTCCTCTTCCGCATCCAGATTTGTCTTTCGGTGGACGGACAATCCTCCCGTGGCCTCAACGCTTATCGTGCAAACCTCGCCGGCTTTCATGGAAATATGATTCACCACTCCGTTCGCGCTTCGGATTCCCATCTCACGGCTCTGATTCTCGTCCTTGAGTATGGAAAAAAGCTCCCTCAGACGCATGAAAAACGCATCCTCCGTAAGACCGTAAATCTCATCCGCCTCAAGACAATATATGACAGGAAGATTTTCCTCATTGAACATGCAGGTAAGCGGGATTCCCTCGTCGGGCTTCATATATTCGGAATAGACACGGTACGGATAAGCGATGTTCTGATTTTTCCCCGTCTCAATCTCCGAGTACTCAAAGTTCACGTTGATGCTGTCTATCGCAATCTCCCTGCCCTTCAGCACCAGCTCCTGACTTGAGACTGTCTCTCCGTCCTCCGAGAGCACCTCAATCTTATATCTCTTCTCAATGTCCGTGGGGCCGGTTCTCAAAGTCTGACCCATCATCGTAATCCGAGCCACGTCCTCAACCCGCGACAGATTTTTCACCATGATGCCCAGTTCCTTTATCCTCTGCATATTGTCCACGACCTTGCGCAGATTGCTAACGCTCACAAAAACCGTGTTCAGTCCGACGAGCGAGGCGAAAATCAACGCGATTACGGGAGCATGTTTTAAGAGGCGCGTCAAAAATTCCTGGGCGGAATCCAAAATGACGAAACAGACTTGCCCGAAACTCTGCTTTCCGAAATGCTTGCACTCATAATACAGTTTTTTCGAGGCGAACAATGCGAACCAAATCAGCAGTATGGCAAGGGCAGGAAGAAGCACAGGAACAAGAAGCGACACAATCTGCTTTATGACCGTCCACAGAATCTGGATTACGGGAGCGTTTTCCCACGACACGGCCTGATTGAATCCAGCGTAGATTTTAGGCACGACATTAATCAAAAGGACTGCCAGACCGGCAATCAAAATGCAGATCAGGGCAAAGGCGAGCAGCTTCGGCCACACCTTCTTTTTCCGCGGCTTAAAATCTTCCGGCAGAGTCTGAGAATCCATTTCGGACAAATCCTGATTATTTTCTTCCATAATAAATTCTCCGCTCAATCCGCCTTGACTATCTCAATTCCGCCGGTATGAGGATGGCAGAGCACGCTGTACACGACACCCTTTTTGAACTGTCTTATGGTCTTCAAATCATGCACGGCCGTACCGTATTGATTTTTGCTCTGAGTCTCCACTCCGGATTTTACAATCTCGTAATAATTTTTCAGTTCCTTTGTCAGGTTGTCCCTGTCCGCTTTTTCAATGAGTGGATCGACAAGACCGCTATAAATGGAAGGAAATCCGTTTTTGTCGTAGAGATCGTGCAGGCGCTCGCTTTCCGCAAGGGGAATCTTGTCCGTGTACAAGCCGCTGGGATAAAACACGTAATTTTTCTTGGACAGCCGTATGACCTGAAAATCAAGGTTCAGCTCGTCTCCGTACAGCGAGTATGTTTTTGCCTTGGAAACTTTCTTTCCGGTGATGACATCGCAAAAAACCACTTTCACCTTTATTTCCGAATCCTTCTTTTTCACAATCTCAAACTGCATCGGGACAAAATCTTCCTTCAGCGTCTCTATCTGCTCGGAAAGCTCCAGGATTTTCTTTTCCGTGCTTGAAAGGCAGCATTTTATGGCTCCGAAGAAAATCAATATCACAGCCACGACAGCGGCGGCTATGAGGATTTTCCGCTTGGTCTCATCCGTTAATTCCATCTCGCAATCTCCAACAAAATCAGATGTTTTACATATCCATAATAACACGAAAAGCAAAAAACATTAAGTGGGAATACTTAAAAAGTTCAGTTTTTATGGACAGCCATGAGCTCCGTCTCTCCCACTTGATTTTTCCACCCCACAGGCATAGAATCAAAGCATGAGTTCATGTACATTCCGACCTGCCACACCGGATGACGCGGCCGACCTGCTTGAAATTTACGCGCCTTATGTCCGGGAAACAGCAATTTCCTTTGAATATGAAGTTCCTTCCGTAAGCGAATTCAAGGAGCGCATTGAAAAAATCTCCGCCCGGTTTCCATACATCGTGGCCCTTTCAGACGAGGGAGGCAAAGAGACAATCTGCGGATATGCATACGGGGGTGTTTTCCATGCGAGGGAGGCTTACAAGCACTGCACGGAAATTTCCATCTACCTGAGAAGCGACATGCGGGGAAAGGGTCTCGGGGCCGAGCTGTACCGTGAGCTTGAGAGGACTCTGATTGAGCGCGGGTTTACGACCGTCTATGCTGGAATTGCGGCGACACGAAGAAATCCGGACGAGCATCTGACCGAGGCAAGCATAAGATTCCACACCAAAATGGGATTCCATCACGCGGCCCTTATGAGACATTGCGGACTGAAATTCGGAAAGTGGTACGACCTTGTTTACATGGAAAAACAACTTGTAAATATAGAAGAAAAAAATCAGGGCTTTGAAATCTGCGACATCTACACCGAGGACCGTTTTCCCACGGGAAAGACACTCGTTCGGGGGAAGAACACAAGGGGCGAGCTCCACCTGATTGTCCACGTATGCATTCTCAACTCCAAGGACCAGATGCTCATCCAAAAAAGAAGCGGCACAAAATCAAAGGACCCCGGATTGTGGGACCTGAGCGTAGCGGGCCATGTTGACTCAGGAGAAACAAGCCGGGAGGGAGCCGAGCGAGAGATGAGGGAGGAGCTGGGACTTTCCCTCCAGATTTCGGAGCGTCCCTACTTCACGATAAATTTCGACCACGGCTTTGATGACTATTACATCTTGGAGCGGGATCTTGAGCTTGAAAAACTGAGGCTGCAGGAAAGCGAGGTAGCGTCCGTGATGTGGGCGGACAGAACGATGATTCACAAGATGATTGAGGAAGGATCGTTCATTCCCTATCACGCTTCCCTGATCGACCTGATTTTTGAAAACCGCAGTCACAGGGGATCGCACAAGTTTTAGAAATCAACTGGCTTCGGAAAAAGCCTACCAGACCCAGTCTTCCATAAAGCCGAAGAGCCTCAATCCCGCCGTGAGCGAGACGTTGTTGGAGCGTTCCCTGTCGTTGTAGCTTACGCTGTTCCCGGAGATTGAGACATACGGGGCAAAAGTTGTATTGATGGAAAAGCACAGATCCAGGCCGTAATCCACTCCGAAATAAAGGCGTGAGCTCTTGTCGTCAAAAAGCTCGTGGATGTTCGTAATTCCAAGGCGGCCCTCAACATAGGGAATGATAATAAAGCGCCACAAATCGAAAGGTGCCTGAACGCGGTAGATTGCACCAAAAGTATAGGCATTGCGCTCCTCAGGGCCGGAAGAAAGCTCCATGACAAGCTTCTCCTGCTGATAGAACAAACCTATGCCGAAAAACTGCGCGTTGAGCATGGCCGCCACATCAAAGCCCTTGGTGTCGGTTTCAGTCGGAACCAAAAACGAGCCCTTTATGTTCAGTATATACGGATCCCCGAAATAATCATCGCCGAACCAGTCAGAACCGCCGCTTCGCTTCTTCTTGATAAAACTTTCCAGTCCCTCAAGCTCGGAAATCTTCCAAAGGCCGTTTTCCCTTACCCAGGCGGACTGAATCGTTTTCTCTCCGTCAGAGAACGCGACCTTCGCAGTATTTTCGTAAATGTACATGGAATCAATGGAAAAACTGGAGCTGTTTCCAAAAATCTTCTTGATACACGATGCCGTCACATAAGCAAGTCCCGCATGTGGATTGGCCCTGAAATTTGACTTGAAGCTGTAGCTGTCATTCACCTTCGAAAGATAAATATCCACGCCGCTATCAGTCAAAAGCTTGGTGGAGACGAACCGGGCTGCGATCCGATCCGAATTGGAGGAAGGAGAAGTGACCATGCTGAGGAAAAGATTCAGGGGCAGGTCAACGTCATCAAGCATGACATTGCGCCAGTTCTTTACGAAATCAGAAAGCGTGGGATAAACGAATTCCGCGTAGATGCTGTCCGAGTCGGACTTTGACGGACGGTTCATTCCAAGCAGGGTGTAAGAGGAACCGGAGCTCATGTCAGAAAGCAGGACGGGACTACCGGCAAGGGCATCCTTCGCTGAGTGCAAAAAATTGTTGGAGCGCACATCCGTAACCATCGCGGGCTGGACTTCCAATCGATTGGACGTAAAATTCGGAACCACAACTCTCTGTCCGACAGTGGGAAGCACATTGGTTAAGCTCAAGGCTTTTCCGGCATAAGTTTCAGGCAGCTCGACAAGGAGGAAATTATTTTGGGAATCCAGGGCGGAAAGTTTTAAATCCTTGAGTGCGGAGGATGTCTCTGAGGCAAAGCAGATGTCAAAGCGGGTAAAGCTCGAAAGCCCCGCGGTACCGACACTGAGCACATATTTTTTACCGGCTGCATCCCGGACCACAATGCCCATATTTCCTTCGCCAGATAAAAAATTCTTGATTACGGAAACTTCCTCAGATCTTTTGCGGCTAGAAAAATCAGCTTCCGCATCCTTGAGCATTTTGTAGACACTGTCATTTTCGCTCGGACTTATCCGGCAGACAAAATCAGCAGGGGTCAGAGGGGTCTGGGCACAAATCACGAGTGCCGTCAAAAACATTCCACATATAATGGAAATAAACTTTTTTGCTTTCATCATACCCTCAGAATACCATATAAACAACACGGATTCAAGTATTCCCGGCCAACGGACTTCTCCAAGCCATTGATTCAAAGCAAAAAGTTCTATAGAATATAATAAGAGCTGGAGGCAGATATGAAGATTTTAATTGTAGTGGACATGCAGAATGATTTTATTGACGGATCACTTGGTACAAAAGAGGCCGTTGCTATCGTGCCGAATGTCGCCGCAAAAATCGCTGAGTTCAGGAAAGCGGGACACGAAGTTGTATTCACAAGGGACACGCACCAGAAAAATTATCTTGAGACTCAGGAGGGAAAAAATCTTCCGGTCGTCCACTGCATTGAAGGAAGCGAGGGATGGCAAATTTCCGGCAAACTCGAAGTCGGCGGCTCAAAGATTTTCAACAAGCCAAGCTTCGGCTCCATGGATTTGGGGGACTACATCTTTGAGCGGGTGTCAAAGGACAAAAGCATAGACGAAATCGTGCTCGTGGGACTCTGCACCGGAATCTGCGTAATCAGCAATGCGTTCATCATCAAGGCAAAAGTTCCAGAAATCCCAATCTCCGTGGACAGCTCATGCTGCGCCTGCGTCACACCCGAAAGCCACGCCAACGCGCTCAATGCCATGAAACTCTGCCAGATTGCTATTAAGGACGGAAAAAATCTATGAGTCAGTCAAAAGAGAAGATCATCAAGCGCGTAAAAAAGAACCACACATGGCTCAGTATGTTTTCATTCATCACAACGGTGGCATTCTCCTTTTTGCTGATTACCGTCTTCGTAGTTCTCTTGAGCTCATATCTTACGAAATCCAAGCTTTCCTCCGAATATGACGCAATCGCATACATGGCGAAAATCTACGAAAGCTCAGGCGATGACATCCCGGAAGCGTCTTTATACAAGACCCTGAACAATGAGGGACGCTTCTATTTCATAAAGGACTCGGCCGGAAATGTGCTGTACCAGAACGGTCCGATTACATGCGACGAGAGAAAGGAATTTTTCACGTACAATCTGAACATGAAAAAAATCCCGACCTTTACCGACAAGGATAATTTTTTCAAGGAGGAAAGTGATGACGGTCTAATCTTCGACTACAGACACGCGCTTTCCCTGCTTGTGCAGACGGACTTCTTTGAAAAGGAAACAAGCATCCTGCTGAACCACGAAATTGGGGCAGACGAGTTTTTCAACGACGAGGCACACATTGAGGATTTCGCGCAGAACCTCCTCCAGTTCCCGATCTGGTTTTCAATTGACGTAAAGAACGGAAGCGAGAAATTCATAGGCAAGGCTCATTTCAAAATCAACGGAACAGACCTCACCATTTTCCTCTGCTTCATAGTCTTCCTGATTTTGCTCGCCATCATAATTTTCTTCATCCTGCTGATAAGGCTCATCAACGACATAAGGAACCAAAGGAAGTCTCTCAACCTGCTCTTCAAGGACATGACGACCGACGGACACAACCTCATGTGGTTTTTGTACAAGGGACAGAAAATCCTCCGCGAGAAGAAAAACGCCAAAAATGAGTATGCCGTAGTGAACCTCGCCTTTTTGAAATACACGAATTTCTGCACCTGCCATTCAATCAGCGAGGGCGAAAAACTTCTCAGGGATTTTTACAGGACGGTTGAGTCCATGCTTGAGACCGGGGAGCTGATTTCACACAGCACATCCTCGAACTACGCGATTCTCCTTCACTGCCCCGACAGAGATTTCGTAAAGGACAGGGTTCTGGGCTTAATCAGGACTCTGGAAAAAACAAGGAGCAACCATTCGTTCCGTTTCCATGCCGGCATTGATTTCATCGAAGTCTCAAAAAACAAAAACGGCAAGATTGTGCGCCGGAAAAAGGCGAACCTGGAGCAAGAATACAACAACGCATGTACCGCCAATACAGTAATCGCGGACAAAGCGGAATCAGGCATAGCGGTGTTTGACAAGGAGATGGTTGAAGAGCAGAAATGGATGGACTTCGTTCAGGAAGAGCAGAAAAACGCCCTGAAAAACGAGGAGTTCATCGTCTACTACCAGCCAAAGTACAATCCGAGCACAAACGAGCTGAGCGGAGCCGAGGCCCTGATACGATGGAATTCACCGAAGCACGGATTCATCAGCCCCGGAAAATTCATCCCTATTTTTGAGACCAACGGTTTTATCACCGAGATTGACCACTACATGCTGAGCCATGTCGCACGTGACGTAAAGCGATGGCACGACGCCGGGCTTACATGTGTTCCAATCTCCGTAAACATATCGCGGGCACACTTTATAGAAAACAATCTTGCGGAGCAGATACGGGATTCCGTTGACGAGGCCGGTGCACCAAGGAACCTGATTGAGATAGAGCTTACCGAAAGCGCGTTCTTCGACGACAAAAAGCTTCTCATCTCCACAATCTCAAAGCTCAAGGAATTCGGATTCGCCGTCTCGCTCGATGACTTCGGATCAGGATTCTCATCACTTAACACACTCAAGGACATGCCGCTGGATGTTCTTAAAATTGACGCGGAATTCTTCCGTGGTGAAAGCGCCGACACAAGGGGAAAGGTGGTCGTCTCAGAGACAATCCGTCTTGCGAAGAGTCTGAACATGAAGACCGTTGCGGAAGGCATAGAAGTGAAGGATCAGGTGCTCTTCCTTGCCGAACAGGGCTGCGACATGATTCAGGGATTCTATTTCGCCAAACCCATGCCGGGAAATGAATTTGAAGACAGGATGAGAAATCCCAAGTCGGAAAAATCGGATGAGCCGGCTGAGACAAAAACGGAAGAGGCGGAGCCTGACAAAGCCGATGAACCAAATGAAGGAGAAAATGCGGACGGCATGAAACAGGAGAATCAGAGTCCCGAGGAACAAATCAAGATGGACTCAGATAAACTGAGCAAAGATTGACGCGGCAACAACCGTAATCAGTCCGCACACGGCGATCGAAAGACTGCTCATGGCACCCTCAACGTCCCCAATCTCCATTGCCTTTGCGGTACCGAGCATGTGGGATGAGGTTCCGATCGCCACACCTTTCGCAACCGGCTCCGTAATCCTGAAAAGCTTGCACAAAATCTCCGCGAAAATATTCCCGAGGTTTCCCGCAATGATTATGACGGCCATCGTAATCGGAACAAGACCTCCAAGCTCCTCACTCAGCGCAAGTCCCATGGCCGTGGTAATGCTCTTCGGCAAAATGGAGACATATTCCCTGTGTCCGACACCAAACACGAGGCACATACCGAGCACAGTCACCATGTTCGCAAGCACCCCAGAGATAATTCCGCCAAGAATCGCCTTCCAGTTCGACCTCAATTTCTCAAACTGCTCGTAAAGCGGGATGCCCAGACATACCGTTGCGGGAGTGAGGAAAAAGTTCAGCACCTTCGTGTTCGCCTGATAAGTCGGCAGGTCAATCTTCAAAAGCAGGACGGTTCCGATCGAAATGACTATGGCAATCAGCATGCCGTTCAGAATCTTGAAGTGGAATTTCTTTTTCATCCAGTCGCCGAGCAGATAGGAACCCACGGTCAAAAACACACAGAAATAAACTGAGCCACAAAAAAAATCTTTCATTTTGATTTCTCCACCGCCGCAGATTTTTTATCCCTTCTTTTTTGTGAGACCCGGATTATGAGCTGAGTTATCTGCCCCGACACAAAAAACACCACGAGCGTTGAAACCACCGTGATCAACAAAAGCTGCCACCAATATTTCTTGAACTCATCCATCGCGCTGATGATGGCGACACCGGGCGCGACAAAAAGAATGGGCAGGATGTCAATGAAAAATCTTCCCGTCTCACGCACCGATGAAAGCTTCACCAGCTTTGTTTTCAGGCAGACGAAAAGGATTACGAGACCGTAAATGCTCGCCGGAATTTGCAGCGGAATAAAATGGTTCAGAACTTCCCCTGCAAGGGAAATCAACAAAATGATTATGAATTGTCGTGCGTACTTCATGATTTTCTAGGGAAGAAGAATATTATAATGGAAGAGATTTGTCAACATTGATTTTTGCGATAACGTTGTTTCAACCTTGAAAAAAGCTTCCATTTTTTATATGCTATTTACAGGAGGATTGCTTATGGCAAACAGATGTCCGAGCTGCGGAGGAACACTCCGTTTCGACATACAAAAACAAAAATTGGTCTGCGAATACTGTGAAAGTGAATTTGCGCCTGACAGCATCGCGGAAATGGGTGGAGCCGGTGAAAGTGAAGCATTCGGCAGCGAACCAGAAAGCGAAACAATGGATGCAAAAATCTTCACATGCCCCAACTGCGGAGCCGAAGTATTTGCGACAGATCTTGATGCGGTTGAGTACTGCTCATACTGCGGAACATTCGTAACACTGGAAAGCAGGCTCGCGAAACTTCAAAAGCCGTCCTACATTCTTCCGTTCACAATTACAAAGGAAAAATGTCTGGAGCTCTACAAAGAAAAACTCAAGAAAACACACTTCCTGCCCAAGGACATGCAGGCAAACAACGCGGAGAACATGTTCCGCAACACATACATTCCGTTCTGGGTCTACACCGAAAAAATGAACCCGGACGCGTCAGTAAAATTCAGCACGACCGAATCCTGGAGGAGCGGAAACACCGAGTACACTCAGCATTACGACATAAGCGCAAAGCCCGAGGGTACAGTGGACGGTATTTTCTTCGACGCATCAGCGACTTTGGACGACCGTATCAGCGAGCAGATCGGAAATTTCTCCCTGGACTCCCTGCAGCCGTACAACAGCTCCCTGATGACGGGATCCTATGCGGACGTGGCCGACGTTGAAAAGAATGTCTATGAGGATGATGTGCGCAAAAAAGGTGAGGACGCTATTTCCAATGCCGTCGCTTCCGAAATCAACTCGCAGGACAGATTCAGCAGCGATTTCCGCCATCACTCAAGCGTGAGCCATTTGAGCTCAAAGAATACGGACGGAAACTATTCAAATGTGGACGCAAAGCTCGCCATGCTTCCCGTCTGGTTTATGACATGGAAAAACAAGGACAGGCTCTGCTATTCAGTAATCAACGGAAACACTGGAAAGATGTTCGCTGAGATTCCGGCAGACCTGAAGAAGTACACCCTCGTATCTTTACTGCTCTCACTCCCGATTTTCGCGATATTCAACTTTTGCTTTACCTTCATGCCGGGAACCATCCTTTTAATCACCGCCGTTCTTACCGCCATAATGTTCTTCACACGAATGGGCGTTCTGAAAAAACTCAACAGACAGGAAAACAGGATGGACGACAAGGGCTTCCAAAGAGTTTTCGCTGCTCAGGAAGGACAGTCTTCTCAGACGGAGCGATCAGCCTCAAACGAGTCCTCAGAAAAAGAGGGAAAGAAAAAAGTCAGTCTTTCGGGCATTCCGTCCATAATAGCGCTGGCAGTTACGGCATTCTTGATTTACAAGAAATACCCCAATGACCTCTACTACTACATCGGAGTGTTCCTGAACATACTTTCCACCTTCGTGTCGGTAGCTTCCGTGGTCAAGGCACACAACCTGAGCTGCTCACGCCCAATCCCACATTTCTTTGACAAATCAAAGGAGGCTGGAAAATGAAAAAGATTCTTACACTGATTTTTGCATCGCTTTTTGCATTCTCATTCCTCGCACCTCTTTCCGCCCAGGAAGACATCATTCCGCTTGAAGGCGAATTGACTGACAGCGGTGATGATGCGGACATTGATTTCCCATATTACGACAATCATGACACAGATCATATCGTGGCAATATGGGATTACGCGGATGCTTTGACAGATGACGAAGAGTCTAAGCTCATCGCCGCAATGAGTCCATTCACGAAATGGGGAGACTCACTCTTTTTAATCTCTGATGACGAATCCGAGATGGACAGCAAAGAGACGGCGGAAAGTCTGATGAAGGACTACACAGACCGCGCAATATTTGTTGTTGATTTGTATCGTAAAGAAATGTACCTTCACACTACCGGTGCCATTCATGATGTCATAGACGAAGAAATATCAGAAGCCATAGTTGACGGCATTGTGGAATCTGCGGCAAACGGAGACTTCTGTGCAGGGATGGAATCAGCATACGAAAATATGATTTCCCTGCTCTCCGATGGAAAATCACCCGCACCATACGAGCCTCTGACATACACCAACTCAGAGACCTCCCTTTCCGCAAAGGTAATGGACGAGGCGGATCTTCTTTCAGCTGAGGAAGAGAAAATGCTTCTGAGCGAAATGCAGAACATGACTCAGTGGGGCAACGCACTCTTCTATACGACAACACAGAATGCCGGCGTCTCATCACAGGAACTTGCGGCGATTACTTATGAAAGGGTTTTCGGCAAAGACTCCGACGGCTCAATCTTCCTGATTGACATGAACCAGCGGAGACTTGAAATCCGCAGCTACGGAGCTGTGTACGGCACCATAACCAATGACTACGCGCAGACGATCACGGACAACATTTACAAGAAGGCAAGCGGCGGAAATTACTACGACTGCGCATCCGAGGCATTCAAGCAGATGACGACCCTGCTCGCCGGAGGAAAAATCAGGCAGCCGATGAAGTACATAAGCAACTATCTGCTTGCACTTGCACTTGCCCTCATCATCTGCTACTTCTACATGCGCTCACAGCCAAAGACATCAAATGAAAAGGCTCAGCCGAAAGCAGATCCTGTCTTCAACGGTACGGTCAACAACATATCCGTAACGAAGGGCAGACTTTCATCAAGAGTCATACAGTCCTCTTCAGGTGGTGGCGGACGTTCCGGCGGTGGCGGTGGTGGTCACTCCGGTGGTGGCGGTGGCCACAGTTTCTAAAATCCAAAGAATCAGAATCACTTTATGCCCCGTCTCTCATGGCGGGGTATTTTTAGGAGGAGCCTATGCCACCTGTGCCAGGAATGGGAATGAGAAACGGATTTTTAACAGATGAGGAAAAAGCCAACAGACCGAAAGTCACGGGTGCTTTGCTCAAGCGGATTTTTTCATGGCTCCGTCCGTACTGGAAGCAGCTGCTCGTGGTTTTCATCGCAATCTCCGTCTCTTCCACATGCTCACTTCTTCCATCGGTGCTTACAGGAAGAATCATTGACGAGGGACTAATCGGAAAAAACCTGAGTGCCCTAATCATCCTGATTCTTCTTTCCTTCGGCGTTACCCTGGGCGCGAACCTTATAGGCGTGCTTGAGAGTTTCATGAACACATGGATTGCCCAGCACATCACCTTCGACATGCGGAACAAAATGTACCAGCACCTGCAGAAGATGAGCCAGAAATTTTTCACCACGAACAATCAGGGCGACATAATCACCCGAATGACGAGTGACATCTCCGGGGTCCAGCAAATCATCACGGGAACCCTCTCAAGCATTTTCTCGAATTCCATCACGCTGATTGTGGCACTCGTCGCCATGTACCAGAAAAACTGGATGCTCGCGACTCTCGGTGTCCTGATCATTCCGCTTTTTGTAATTCCGACCAGAACCGCCGGAAAAGCAAGGTGGTCTTTCACAAGGGACGCTCAGGCATGCAACGATGAGATGAACGGAATCCTGAACGAGACACTTTCGGTCAGCGGGCAACTTTTGGTTAAGCTCTTCGGCAAGGAGGCGGTGGAGTACAAGCGCTATGAGGACGTGAACAGACGCATGATAAAACTGAACGTCAAGGAGAGCATGGCAGGACGTTGGTTCCGCGTGATCCTCGGCACTTTCGCGAGCATAGGCCCCATGGTTCTTTATCTTGTGGGCGGACTTTTGATTATGAAAACCGACAGCACGATCACCGTGGGAGACATCACCGTATTCGTGGCACTGCTCGGAAAAATGTACGGCCCCGTGAACCAGCTTTTGAACATTCAGGTTGACTGGATAAAATCCATGGCCATGTTCACGCGAATCTTTGAGTACTTCGACATGCCGGTGGAAATTGAGAACGCACCCGACGCGATTGTCCCGGACTCAGATCCGAATCATGTCGTAAACGGGGAGATTGAATTTAAGGACGTGGATTTTTCATACAATCCCGAGCGGAAGATTTTGGACGACGTGAGCTTCAAGCTAAAATCCGGGGACTGCATCGCCATAGTAGGCCCCTCAGGATCCGGCAAGAGCACGCTGATAAATCTGATTCCGAGGCTATACGACGTGGACTCGGGCTCCGTGCTTTTTGACGGTACGGACGTTCGGAAACTGGACCTTGCATTTTTAAGGCGCAACATCGGAATCGTGAGTCAGGAGACCTATCTTTTTAACGGAAGCATACGCGACAATCTTCTCTACGCAAAACCGGACGCGACGGAGGAGGAGCTGATTGAGGCATGCAAAAAGGCGAACATCTACGATTTCATTTCTTCCCAGGAGACAGGATTCGACACGATGGTCGGGAACAGGGGACTCAAACTTTCTGGCGGAGAAAAACAGAGAATCTCCATAGCGAGGGTGCTTTTAAAAGATCCCGCCCTACTGATTTTTGACGAGGCGACCTCAGCTTTGGACTCCATTTCCGAAAGCAAAATCCAAAAAGCCATAGACCCATTGGTGGAAGAGAGAACCAGCATTCTGATCGCACACAGGCTCTCCACAATCCTCGCGGCGGATGAAATACTTGTAATCAAAGACGGAAAGATTGCGGAGCGCGGAACCCATGAGAATCTTGTGAAGGCCGGTGGAGTCTACACGGAGCTTTACGAGACGCAGTTCAAAAAGGGAAAGCCCGAATCTTGATTATCAGTATCTGAAGTGCTCGCAGTGTTTGTCTCAAACATTAGCCGCAGCGAAATCCTTTTCCCTTGATTTGGCTCTGTGCCGCATGAACAAAGTCGTCGCAATCAAAAGTCCTATTGCGTTCACACCGAGGCTTATCGGATAGACCGACATGAGAACGGGGAAAGTGTGTAAGAAACGGAAAACCGCAAAAACCCAGAAGAGCCTGATTCCACACACGCTTGCCACGGTAATTGCTGCAGGAAGGGCTGAGCGTCCGTAACCTCGGAGGTAGCCAGAAAAGACTTCCACCTGGAAAGAAAAGAGATGGCCGATTACAAGGATTTTCAATCTGGTCATGCCGTAGTCAATAACACCGGGATTGTCGTTGAAAATGTGAAGAAGCGGACGACCAAATGTGACAATCAATATGCACATTACAATGGTAAACGCACCGTCGAGCAAAAAGGAATATTTGAGAGTCTTCTTGCAACGATCCTCTTTTCCCGCCCCGTAATTCTGACCGACAAAAGTTGTACATGCCTGTCCGAATGAGTTAATTATATAGAAGGAAAAGCAGTCAATGTTGAACGCAGCGGAAGATGCCGCCATCACGACGGTTCCCAAACTGTTGATCGCAGACTGAACGCACATATTTGAAAGTGAAAAAACACAGCCCTGTAAACCGGACGGAATTCCAATCCGCATGATTTTTTTAAGGAGCACGGGATCTATCGCCAGTTTGGAAAACTCCACCCGGATTGCAGTCTTTTCGTTAAGGAGCATCACAAGCAGGATTAAGGCGCTCACGGCATTTGCAATCACCGTGGCAAGGGCCACACCATCGGCTTTTCTGTGAAGGACCACGACAAAGAAAACATTCAGTCCCACGTTCAGAACACCGGTCAGAGCCAGAGCAATAAGCGGCTTCTCAGTTTTTCCCTGACTTCGGAAAATGGCGGCCTCAAAATTGTAGAGGAAAATTACAGGAAGACCGGCAATGTAAATCCTGAGGTAGGAAAGAGCCATGGGATAAACTTCATCAGGAACAGCGAGCAGATGTAAAATAGGAGCTGCCAAAAGTTCCGCAATCAGAGCAATCGTCACACCGCCAATGACGGAAATGACCATGGAGGTATGCACGGCCTTCGAGACCTTCTCCAAATCCTTCTGCCCCGTAAGCTGGGAGATGACCACATTGCTTCCGAGCGACATGCCCAAAAAGAGATTTACCAAAAATGAGATTATCGGAGTGTTGCAGCCGACAGCGGCCATGGCAGCCTCACCCGCAAAATGACCGACCACGGCAACATCCGAAGCGTTGAAAAGCTGCTGCAGGATTCCTGTCAACGCAAGCGGCAAGGCATAGCGGAGGATTTTGTCCCACAGAGAACCGTTCAGCATGTCAAGACTTTTATTAAATCTGCTCATTCCAGTTTTCAGCCCTCGTTTTCGTAAGCCACAAGATGCTCCTTTCCGTAGGTTTTTCTGAGGAGCGGTTTTTCAATTTTTCCGGTGGGATTCCGCGGAACCTCGGCGAAGATAATTTTTCTGGGCCTCTTGTAGCGTGGAAGTCCAAGGCAGTATTCGTTCATCTCCTCTTCGGTGCAGGTCATTCCGGGCTTTATGCTGATGATGGCACCCGCGATCTCTCCCTGACGGCGGTCCGGCAGTCCGATTACGGCGACATCATTCACCTTGTCGAATTTGCGGATGAAGTTCTCAATCTCAACCGGATAGAGGTTTTCTCCTCCGCTTACAATCACATCCTTCTTGCGGTCCACGAGGAAAATGAATCCGTCGTCATCCTGCTTCGCGACATCTCCCGTGTAGAGCCATCCGTCCTTGAGCACTTCCGCAGTCGCCTCGGGATTGTTGTAGTAACATTCCATCACGCCCGGACCCTTCACGCACAGCTCTCCGCACTCACCCTGCTTCACTGGATTTCCTGAGTCGTCCACAATCTTGCACTCCCAGCCGAATCCGGGAACACCGATCGCACCGACTTTGTGTATGTTCTCCACTCCAAGGTGCACGCATCCCGGTCCGATAGACTCCGAAAGTCCGTAGTTCGTGTCGTACTGGTGGTTCGGGAAATAATCCCTCCAGTGCTTGATAAGGCTCGGGGGAACCGGCTGTGCTCCAATGTGCATGAGCCTCCACTGGGAAAGGGCAAAGTCACTGATTTTCAAATCCCCACGGTCAAGCGCATCAAGAATATCCTGAGCCCAGGGTACGAGCAGCCAAACAATCGTACAATGCTCCTTGCTCACGGCATCCAGAATATACTGCGGTTTTGTTCCACGGAGAAGCACGGCCTTGCTTCCTGCGACGAGAGAGCCCATCCAGTGCATTTTGGCTCCAGTGTGATAGAGAGGCGGAATGCAGAGGAAACAGTCATCACGGCTTGTGGAATGGTGCTTCTGCTCCACGATTGCGGCGTGCATGAGCGAGCGGTGCTTGTGCAGGATGGCCTTGGGGAATCCGGTCGTTCCTGATGAAAAATAGATCGCGGCAAAATCATCGTCGGTAATCTTGATGTCGGGCGCTACACTTGAGCAGTCGGCAACAAGCTCACGGTAACTTTCGGCAAATGTGGGGCATCCCTCACCGACATAAATCAGCAGACGGTTCTTTGAAATGCTGTCCGCAATGGACTCAATGCGCCCGATGAACTCAGGTCCGAAAAGCAGGATGTCAACTTCGGCAAGGTCGGCGCAGTATTTTATTTCGTCGGATGAGTAGCGAAAGTTAAACGGAACGGCTATGGCACCGGTTTTCAGAATTCCGAAATAGATTGGAAGCCACTCAAGGCAGTTCATCATCAGTATGGCAACCTTGTCTCCCTTTTTGATTCCGCGGCTCAAAAGCATGTTTGCCATTCGGTTGGCTTTTTCATTAAAGACATGCCAGGTGATTTCACGACGGTAGCTTGCTTCGGTGCTGGGTTGAATCAGGGAATATTCCTTCCATGTAACGCGACGGGTGTCTTTTTGTTCAGGGTTCAGTTCAATCAGGGCTGTTTCGTTCCCGTATTTTTCTGCATTGCGTACTAAAAAGTCTGTGACGGGCATTATTAAATTTTTCCTCCAGGGTGAAAAATGAGATTCTTTAATTATATCATACAAATGAAGAATTTGATAGAGGAAAACCTTCCGTTTTGTTTGATTCGTTGGGATAATTGATTTTGGGAAGAAAAGATTCGAATTAGGCGTAATTTCGAGTTTTATAAAAGCCTGTCATTGCCGGGCTGGACCCGGCAATCTTATAATGGCATGGCCTTTAGAAACTTACCATTGGAATTGTGATTTTCTTGTCGCTGTTTATGGAAACCTTGTGTTTTTTGAATTTGCCGGGAATGCCCTTTCCGTCGTAATTGCTTAAACCGACCGGCTCCTTTGGCATGCCTAAAAATCCTGTGTCAAGCTCGCCATTTTTGTTGATGTCTTGGCAGAGCATAAAAGCGAAATCACCATCTGGAAGTTCCGTCTCGAAAGTGATGGATCCAAGTTTTGGCTCAATACGCGCTTCTTGATATGAAATCCTTTTGTCGTAGGCCTTGGCAGAGTCGTAGATGCAAAGGATTATTTCTCCTTCCGCTGATCCGATTTTCGTAATCTCCACGCTCACTTTGTTGAGCTTCGGACTTTCTTCCGCAAAAAGACTTCCCGTGCAGAGAGCCGCAAGAACACATAAGACAGCCGTAAAAATCTTTTTCTTCATTTGTTTTTCCTCCTATTGATTTTCAAATTTAACAAATGCGCATATTGAAAGGATTGCCGTAAAAATCACCGCGCTGTATGTGCTGAATCTTTCGACAATTCCGAAGTATTGTTTTGGAACCGCACCGCTTCCTGCAGCCCCAATGAACATCAGCAAAAAGGCCACGACAGAAAGCCACGCAAGGATTTTGTTTCCGCTTTTGAATCCTCCGATCGCAATCAGAATTAAGGAAACGATGGAAAGCAAAACTACAAGCACGGTTACGACAAACACATGTACAAATGATTGAAAGCTTCCGTCGTATCCGCTTCCCGACAAAGGAAACAGAGTGTAGCCAATGGCTGAAATCCAGTTCATCAGTACAAAAAGATAGATGCCAAGACGCAGGAGCCTTTCGGATTTTTTGTCCCAGAGCTGTTTTGTAAAGACGCAAATCAGTGCACAAGCGACGCACGAAAAAATGCCGTGAATGTGCGAGAGTCCTCCCGAAACAGTGAGTGATGGAGCATTAGCCGCCGTTAAATCACTTACAGCTTGAGCCATCCAATTATATCCCGGGTAATATTTTGCACCGATGCAATCATGCAGGAGATAAAAGACCGCGCTCAAAACTCCGCAAGCTAAAATCCAGATTTTTGCACTTTTGTTAAAATCATTCCTTTCCATTTTTACAAGCCTCCTTTGCCGAATAGATTCTGGAAAATTCTTCTATATAATTTTTCATCATATTTTTTTCCGGTCCCTTTGTGTTTTTTGCTCCGTCGTCAAGCTGATTCAAGTCGCACTCAAAATCAATTATGGAATGAACCGCCATTGCAAAAGAAAGGGCCGCTGCATCCGCGTCGTAAAAATTTGCAATGTTTTTTACCTGCAATGCATAAAACAATTTTTTTGTCGCATCGATCATGGCTTTTGTTTCCATCACCATGATTTCGGCGGCACTTTTGTCTATGCTCCTTTGGGACATGATTATTTTATAGAACATGAACATTTCCGGACTTGTGCAAAGTTGCTTGTAGGATTCAACCATTTGCGTGAGGATTTTTTTTAGGGAGCGTCCGTCACCAAGAGATTCAAAATCCATTCCGTTGTTTCCAAGATTTTGCTTGGCCTGATTTCGCAAAAAGGAATACATTTCGCGCACAATCTCGTCCTTGGAGGAAAAGTGGTTGTACAGTGAGGGCTTTGAAATGCCAACCTTGTCCGCAATCTGGTTCATGGAAACAGTGCCGAGTCCATTTTCGGAAGCAAGTTCCAGTGTCGCCTTGATAATGTCGCTTTTTCTGTTTGTGCTACTCATCGGTTAATATAATACGACCGAATGGTAGTTTTTGTCAAGATATTTTTTTTATTTTTTTAGCTTTAACATGATATATTCAAAATGCACTATATGTGCTATACTGTAATGGGCATTTTGAAAAACTCATTTGCAATGATTTTTTCGAGATGCCTGCCGAGTTTGTGGAGGACTTATGAAAATAAAATTTGCGTTTATGCCATTGGCGATTGCTTTGGCTGCCGTGGGATTTGTCTCATGCGGCGGAGAAAAGGATGTGCGGCCGGATTTTGTAAAGGAAAACATGAAGCTTGTCTGGTCGGATGAATTCAGCGGTGAAAGTAATGAGCCGAACAGCGAAAACTGGGATTATGATACTGGCAACAACGGCAACGGATGGGGAAACGGAGAGAGACAGTATTACACGGCGGAAAGAACCCACTCCTATGTAAGCAAAGGAACGCTCAAGATTGTGGCGAAGAAAAATGACAAGGACAGATGGGAAAGCGCGCGTCTCAAAACAAGCTTCAAGCAGAACTTCAAGTACGGCTACATCGAATTCCGTGCGAAACTTCCGGTGGAAAGCGGCTCATGGCCTGCACTCTGGATGATGCCTCAGCTTGCGACTTACGGTCAGTGGCCAAGGAGCGGCGAGATTGACGTGATGGAATACGCAACGAACACATGGGGCAAAAAAACTTACGGAACGGTCCATTGCAAGGCAGGCTCCGGCGGAAATGCTGTGAGCAGCGACTACATCGAAATCCCCGACGTGACAAAATGGCACACTTATGCGGTGCTCTGGACTGAAGATAAAATCCAGTGGTACTACGACGGAAAGCAGATCAACGAATACAAGAATCCTCAGACCGGATGGGAAGCATGGCCCTTTGACCAGCCCTTCTACATCATAATGAATGTGGCGATGGGCGGAACCCTTGGCGGCGACATCCCCAAGGACATGAAGGAGTGCAAGATGGAAGTTGATTACGTGAGGGTTTATCAGGCTAAGTAATCATAAAAAGTAAGTCCGCATCATGCCCTTTCCCTTCACGTCAATCTCAATGCTTTCGTTGTAGTGAAAAAGATTTTCGGTCTGTACTCTCGTGGTCTCCGTCACGTGGATTCTCATGGGAAGTCCTGTGCTTTCCATCCTGCTCGCAACATTTACTGTGTCGCCCCAGATGTCGTAAATGAACTTTGTCTTTCCGATTACACCCGCGACCAGTGAGCCTGAGTTTATTCCGAGCCTGAGCTGAAGTTTTACAGGTGAGCTTTCGTTGAACAAGCGCACGTCATCCAAAAGTCCCTCCGCGAAATGAATCATTTTTGCAGCCCCGTCGTTGTCACTTTCCTGCGTAAGTCCCGTCGCCGCCATGTATGCGTCACCGATCGTCTTGATTTTCTCAATTCCCTCACGCTGGGCACGCTCGTCAAACATGGAAAACATTTTGTTCAGCATGGTGACGACTTCCTCAGCCTTCAGTCCCCCGCTTATTTTCGTGAATCCCACGATGTCGGTAAAAAGGACGGTGACGTTCGGATATTCCTTCGCTATGGTGCTGCTCGGGTGGGCCGTAAGCTCCTTCGCGATTTCTTTCGGCAGAATGTTCAGAAGAAGACTTTCCGATCGGTTCTTTTCAGTCTCAAGTTCCTTCGTGCGCTCCTTTACGGTGTTCTCAAGTTTTTTGTTTTCTTCCTCAACCCGGATGAGCTTTCCCTCAAAAAGCATGATGGTCATTGAGATGATAAATACAACGGAAAGCAGGGCAAGGAAAATGTCAAAGAACACATTTGTAAGCGGCTTCAAAATGCTCGAATAATTGAATGTGATTTTTTGTTCAAGCGGCTGATAGTCACGCGGCGTATACATGATGCATCCGAATCCCAGCGTCTTCAATGGTGTGATTTTGTAAAAATCCTCTCCATGGATATTTTCGTTGTCACCCTCACGCGGTTTTTTGACATTCAGTTTACCAGACGAAAGATTGAAAGTTCCGTTCCATGGCCCCGGATCCACAGAACAGTCAGCAGGGACAAAAATTGAGAAATTCCAGTCGGTGATGATTGTGCTGCTCATATTGTTAAAAATCATGCCGTCGAACTGGGCTCCCATTCTCTCAAGATCACCCTCGTCAACCCACTGCTTGTCCGCATTCCTTACAAAAGTCACGCAGACTGATTTTGAAGCGTCGTTTTCTGAATAAGGCTCATCGATCACCAGAGTTTTTTCCGGCAGCGATATGCCCTTGATTGAGATGATTAAAAGAATCAGAAGAAGTCCCCCAAGGCTTACGGAAAGGGTCTGCCAGAGATGATTTCTTTTAACTCTTTTTCGTGTTTCCGGTGAAACAAGCTCCGCCTTATAAATCGGACTTAAACGAGTGGACGCGCGCTCCCCCGAATAAAACTCAAGCTCCATCAGTTTTATGGAGGAATAGAAAAGATGGAGTGAACCAAGTCCGAGGGAAACATTTATCCAGGGGAATCCGTAGTTGACAAGAATCAAAACCACGGCGGCCAGAGGCAGGATAAAATAAAGCATAAGGGAGACAAAGACATTCGTCGCAAGTTTTTTTCTGTTCTGCAAAAGCATCGTGAGCGTGATAAGTCCGGGCAGAATTCCCAAGGCGACGCTCAGGGGATAAAAAGTGCTTCTGTGGTAAATATTGTTTTCGTCAAAAAAATAGAAAAGATCCGTGAACTGACTGACGGCCGTAAGGATAATTCCGGCAAGACACAAAAAGAGAACCACGAAAAGCTGAGCCGGGATCCCGTCTTTTACGGAAGATTTCGGATGCAAAAGCAGCGAAAAACTCAGGCGCGACTGTTTTATGAACTCGCAGACATAAAAGCAGAAGAAAAACGCCACGGAAGAGTTGCATATAAAAACAAAGAAATTGCTGAGGCGCACCATATACCAACCCGCCGTGCTTGTGTTTCCCCGGAAAATGTAGGCGAGGGCATCTGAAAGAAGCAGAAAGCCGGTGAAGAACTCGATGAAAATGAGGGTCCGTCTGCCGTTTTGTTTAAGCGTATGTCCGGAGCATAAAAAAATCCCGACCTGAAAGCAGAAGAAAGAGAGAAAGATAAGAGATACTATGCTGATAATCCTAGTAACGTCAGTCATCTTGCAGTTTTCCTAAAAAAAATTCTATTTATATTATATCATTGAAATAGAAAAATTTAAAGGAATAATTTCCTCTATGCTCAAAAAAAATCTCCCTATGCCGTGTACAGCTTGACCTTTTCCTTCCTTCCACGGATTTCACTCTCATCCACAAAACTCAGATCCAGAGATTGCGCGGAGGATTTTATGAGGCTTGCCGTGTTTTCCGAAATGAGCAGGTCCTTCTGATAAGTCTTGCACAGCCCCTCAATGCGGCTCGCAGTGTTCACGGTGTCTCCGATTACGGTATATTCCATGCGGTTTGACGCTCCTATGTTTCCCGCAAGAACAGGTCCTGAGTGAAGGCCGATTCCAAAGCGAATCTGTGGGAAATCTTTTTGCGCGAACCGCTTGTTCATCTCAATCAGCTCAAGCCGCATGGCAAGGGAAGCCCTGTAAGCGTCCGTCGCATGATTTTCTGAATGTACCGGTGCGCCGAAAAGTGCCATGACAGCGTCCCCGATGTATTTGTTGATTACGCCTCCATTGGAAGTAATGCATTTTTCCAGGCCCGTAAAATATTCGTTCAAAAGCGCGACGATTTTTTCAGGCGACATATTCTCGGAAAGACTTGTAAATCCACGGATATCGCAGAACATCACGGTGACATCCCTGGTCTCTCCTCCAAGCGCAACGTTTCCGCTCAAAAGATAATCCCTGACCTGGGGCGTTACAATCTTTCCGAAAGTGTCACGCATGAACTCCTTTTCCTTGAGCGATTTTGTCATGGAGTTGAAAGTGTCGCCGAGCACGCCCATCTCATCGTTGGAGCAGATAACGGTTTTTACGCCGTAGTTTCCCTTTGAAATTTCATTCGCGCTGTCGGTAAGTTTTTTAAGAGGCTTTTGGAAGTAAGATGAAATCAGCATGGTCAGAATCAGTCCGATTAAAATCAAAAGTGTGGTAAAAATAAAATCGGTGTAGTTCGGAATCTCCACGTGGTACCGCTTCGTGCAGAAAAGCCTGATTCCCAAATACGACGCCGGGAAAACCGAGCTTGAGAAAAAATAAAAAAGGAACACTCGTTTTATGGAAGAAAGTGATGTCCGCTCGATCTCCGAAATGTTGCCCTCCGGAAAAAGATGAGGAAGCACTACATTGCGGTTCAGGGTCTCCAGAGTAAAATAAATCAGGGTAAAAGAAAATATCGACAGAAAAAAATACGACGTGATTGATGAAATCATGATGAAGGAAATCTCTGTATTGAAATGATATTTGAAATAAATCAGGGCCACCATCTCCACAACAAAATTTGCAATCCATCCAGAGATGCCCCTTGCGGCGAACTCACCGGGTATGTGCACCATTATTTTTATATACTCTTTTTCATTTTTTTTGAATTTTCTGAGCTGCAATGTATAGCTTATACAGAGAAAAACCGGAACCACGTAGCAGAATATGCTGAGTGAATTTATGAGTATGGGATGCTGCTCCATAAATTCGTCCCACAGTTTGAGAGGAGCCGTGTCGGGCATGGGGAAATTTGAGAGGTTTGAGGAAATCACTGCAAGTATATTTGCAAAAAGACAGATGAGCCCGTAAACGTAGATGTGACGCTTCAGAAAAAAATCCTTTATTTTCATGCTGATATTGTACCACGAAATAAAAAATATTGACAGTGGGAGACTGAGATTCCACCCACTAGATTTTCCCATTGAAATCTGATAGGCTTTGCGCATAAAAAAGGAAGAGAAAATGACAGGTACAATTGATTTGAAGAACATTCCCTGCTTCGGAATTGCCGGAAACATTGCGGGACACCTTGAGCAGGCGGGCGAGGCAAAGGATTTTGTGAACATAAAGACAGCGGAAGAAAATGCTCCCAAAGCGATTTTTCCAAGCTACATTCCCCATGTGAAAAGCGACGGCGTGGTCCCGAATTTTTTGAAGGTCTTTCCATTCAGCTCAGAAAAAATCATTTTTCCGTCGGACACAGACGGCAAGCTTCAGATTGAGCCTGAGTGCGCGCTTGTTTGCTCGGTAAAATGGAGCGGAGATTCTGTGGAAGATCTGAGGCCGGAATATTTTTGCGCTTCAAACGACTGTTCCATAAGGCGCGAGGGTGCGAAAAAAATCAGCGAAAAGAAAAACTGGGGCGAGTGCAGCAAGGGTGCGTCCGCTAATTTGATCCCCATAGAAAAATTTGCGCTGGACGGAATCATCAGCACATACAGAATCGCATCTTATTTAATCCGTGACGGAGAAATCTTTGAGTACGGAGAAAACTCCCCGGTAAGAAACTACTCATATTTTTACGAAAAGCTTGTCCGCTGGATAATCGAAAAAATCAACACGCAGATTGACGAGGGACCGGTTGAGAAAATCCGCGACTATCTGATTGCATCCGGTAAGCCTGAGCGGATTCTGATTTCCATCGGTGCGACGCGCTATACGGAATTCGGAGAGACACATTTTTTAAAGAACGGAGATGCTGCGGTGGTTGTGCTTTATCCTGAAACAGAATATTCCGCGGATGACATAAAAGGCTTTTTACATGAAAAAGATTTCTCGCACAAGGACATCTCATTCTTGTTTGAGGAAGTGGAGAGATGAAAGTGGAGAGATGAAAGTGGAAAACGGAAAGTGGAGAGTGGAAAGCTGAGAAGTTGAAAAAAAATTAACAAACGGATTGGTTCATGGGAACAAATCCGCTTGTTTTTTATCCTTATTGACTGACTTCTTTGAGTCTGATTTTGTTTAACTCACACAGCCTTGCTTTCAAGAGCGTGCAGGATTCCGTTCTGATATGCGTAGCTGTAAAGGATTTCTGAAATATCTGCGAGCGGCTTTTTGACGTTGAGCGGCTGGTCGAAACCGATGTTGTACATGAAGGACATAAGCTCCTTTGTGCTCTCAGGGTTCCAGAGTTTGGCGTTGTCAATGTCGATGAATGTGCAGTGCTCGGATTCCGCAATCGCCTTGATGTGGCGGTTCATCTCGTCGAAGCAATGTCCGTTTGTCGCGTCAATGTTGGAGACCAGGGCGACCCTTCTTTTTTTGTTGTCCTTTTTGACATAGGAAATCAGGTCGATGTACTTGATGTCGAACTCGGCGGAGTTTTTCTTGAAAAGATCCAGATCATCATTTCCGATGTGCAGAATCACTGCCTCAGGATTCATCGGCTCAATCTTTTCGCTGAAAGATTTCTTCGCATCCTTGAGAGAAAGACCGTGCACGCTCCTGTTGTACATGGGGAAGTTCAGCTCGTAGCTCTGAGCAATCTCCGCAACCGGAATCTCTTTGTCCGCTGATCCTCCGAAAAGAATCACTGCCTCATTTTCTGTGTTTGACTTGAACATAACTTCTGTCCTCCTGTCCAATGAACGATTTCTGAAATATATGATTAGATTTGTAAGTACGATTAAAAGATTCAAAAGATAAACCGCAAGAACGTAATTAATCTGGTGGTTCATTACTTTTGCCGTTATTCCCGCAAGATAGCCCGTAATAATCAAAAGGATAAAAGCGAGGCTCGTTCCTTTCGCGGATTTTGCCTTGTACGCCTTGATTACGTTAAGCGGCCAGGAAAATCCGAAACAGACTAACATTCCAGCTTCAAAAATTGATGCCATTATTTTTTCCTCCGTGGGACCTTTGCTCCGTCCCTTTTTTTTATGACTCAATCATATCAACTTGAAAAATGGATTGCAATTTTAAGAAAGATAAAAAATAATTTTTTCAGTCACCGCAATTTTTTTTACTTAAAAAAGGTTTTGCTTATTTAAAAATCTGCTATAATGAAAGCGTGAGAAAGAATAAGGAACAAAAAAAAGCGCCGCTGAATTCTATTAGAAAAGAAATGCAGCGAACCCATTTGATTTTGATTGTGGTCATCACAATTCTTCTGAGCGTGGGAGGCGCGTGCATCAACATCAACGCGAACACACAGGCGATGGATCAGAATCTCCTGAACACCGCCGACCTGATTTCCCGCCTCTACAGTTTTACGAAAAATCTTCCGCAGGATGAATTCCGAAAATACTTTAACTCAGTGTGCGAGGAGCTTCCAGACGTGGACGTAATTTCCATAGTGAACTCAAGCAACTTCCGTCTCTACCACACGAACAATAATCTGATCGGGACCATCTACGGAGGCACGAACCCGCATTTGGAAGTTGCGCAGAAAGACCTGCACATTGTAGACGAAAACGGACCTTCAGGACCACAGCGAAGAACATATTCCGCCATTTACGACGACAACGGAGACTACTGCGGTTTCATAATGACAATCATCCTGAAAACCTCCATACATTCGGCAATGGTAAAGACCGTCATGCTTTTTATAATTGTGACCATCGCCGCAATCCTGATAGAGATAGCAATCTCAAGGACGATTTCACACCGGCTGAAACAAAAACTTTTGGGATATGAACCCGAGACTTTTTCATCCATGTTCACAATCCGCGACAATATTTTGGAGTCAATCCACGACGGAGTTCTTTCGGTGGACAGTGAAAACCAGGTGCAATTTGTAAATACCGTCGCCGAGAAAATCCTTGGGGATGATGAAAAATCACAGGCGGACATGAAGAAAAAAATCTTCGCAGAAAAATTCCTCGCACGGATTTTGAAAAACGGAGAGAGCATTTTTGGCGTGAGGGAAAAAACTGAGTCGGGAACCGAGCTTCTGATTGACTGCATCCCCGTGAAAAAGGACGGACACATTGACGGAGCCGTGGCAATCCTCCACGACCGGACGGAATACACAAAGCTCATGGAAGACCTTGCGGGTACAAAATATCTCGTGGACTCAATGCGTGCGAACAACCACGACTTTACGAACAAGCTGCACGTAATTCTCGGACTGATTCAGATCGGTGCTTATGACAAGGCCGTTTCATATATAGAAAACATTTCGATAATCCAGCGCGAAACATTGAGCCAGGTCATACGTCTGGTGGACAATCCTTCTTTCGCGGCCCTGCTCATCGGTAAGATTGCGAGGGCATCGGAGTGCAACGTAAAATTTGTTTTGAAAGAAGGACTGCATTTCAGCAGCGCGGACATACAGCTTCCGTCAGAGGCCCTTGTCACGATTGTCGGAAACTTGATTGACAACGCCCTTGATGCGATGAATCAAAAAGCGTCATTGGAATCTGTCACCGGATCCTCATCCCGCGAGCTGATTTTCGGTGCGTTCACAAAACCCGGCGAGCTTTTGATTACGGTAAAGGACCGTGGGTGCGGAATCCCCAAGGAACTTCGCGACAAGATTTTTGAGAACGGTTTTTCCACAAAGGGAACGGGACGCGGCGTGGGACTCTATCACACAAAAAATCTGGTGGAAAGTTTGGGCGGAAAGATTTCCTTTGAGTCTCAGGCTGGAAACGGAACGTGTTTTATGGTAAACTTCAAACAGAGTTGATTAAGGGGCGCGTATGGCTTACAATGTTTTGATTGTTGAAGATGATCCGATGGTCGCGATGATTAACGAGGAGTATGTCCGCAAGAACAAGAGTTTTTCTGTGTGCGGCTCATGCAGGACTGGGCAGGACGCGCTGGAATTTCTTGAGAACAACAAAACCGACCTTGTGATTATGGACGTTTACATGCCGGTCATGGACGGAGTTGAGACACTGAAAAAAATCCGCGAGCGAAAATTCAGCACCGAAGTGATTATGGTGACGGCGGCGAACGATCCCTCCACATTGGAAAACACCATGCACCTTGGCGTAATTGACTATCTGATAAAACCCTTTGCCTATGAGCGTTTTCAGGTTGCGCTTGAAAAATTTGTAGCCAAAGTCTCCGTACTGAAAGATGCCGTAGTCTTGGATCAGAGCCGTGTGGACTGCATCATCACGAACACAAAGCCCGTTTCGCAAAAGGGACTCCCGAAAGGAATACAGGAAAAAACTCTGGACCTGATTCTTTCATTTTTGGATGAGCATAAGCAATGGACCACGGTGGACGACATTTCCGAAAGCGTGGGACTTTCGAATGTAACCGTCAGACATTACATGGCTTATCTGGTTGAAAGCGGAAAGGCGGAACAGAGCATAAGTTATGAGACCGGCGGACGGCCAAGAGTGCTCTATAAAAAATGAGGGCTCCGACGGACCCCCCAACTGATTTTTTTCGTTTGTCTGATACTAAAGCTTGAACGTGCCGAGCTGGGCCGCAAGCTCCATTGTGTCGTGCTGGTTCTGGTCTGAGCTCAACTGCACTTTCTTTACCGAATCAGTAATGGATGAAATGCTTCTTGTCATGGACTGCATGCTTTCCGTAATGCGCCTTGAGACATCCGAAAGAACCTTCATTTCCTTAACGACCTGATCCGCGCCCTCAAGCATTTCCGCCGAGTTGTCCTTTACCGTAATCGTGGAATTGCTGATGCTCTTCATTGCCTCAAGGACCTGCTTGTTTCCTTCGTTCTGCTCGTCCATCGCGTTTTTAACCACAAGCTCCTGCTCCCGCACAGTCTGCGCAAGATTGTAGATGACGTCGAACTGCTGCTGGACTCCCGCAATGCTCATGTTAATCTGTCCGATAGCCTCGGAAAGCGTTTTCAGGTTGGAGTTGATTGCCTTACCCTGCTTGTTGGACTGCTCGGCCAGCTTTCGGATTTCATCGGCAACAACGGCAAATCCACGTCCAGCCTCTCCTGCGTGTGCGGACTCAATTGCGGCGTTCATGGCGAGAAGGTTCGTCTGGCTCGCTATTGTCTGAATGATTTTGCTTGCCTCCATCAATCCGGCTGACTGTGCAAGGACATCCTTTGAAATATTCGCCGCATGCTGGACACGGCCACGGCCCTCATCAGATGCCGCTCCAAGCTGATTTACGGCCTCGTTGTTCTTTTCCAGAATATGTGTGACGGAGTTGATGTTCGCGACCATCTCATCAACAGAGGCGGAAGACTGGTTGACCGACGCAGACTGATTTTCAATGCTGTCGTTAAGCTCGCGGATCCTTGCCACAATCTGATTGACCGAAGCGTTCGACTCATCCACACCGGCCGCCTGATTTCTCATCTCATCCACAACCAGATCAATGTTCTTTTCTATGTCGCCGACATTGGAATTTGCCAGAGTAAGATTGTCCTTGAGAAGACCTGCCGTTGTTACGGAATCCTGTGCGGACGCGTTCATGTTGCTCAGAAGGGATTTCATTGCCTCGCGGAACTGATTGATGTTGTTGACGAGGCTTCCAATCTCACACCGGCACTCCACCTTGAGGGCAGGCAGATGATAATTCTTTTTTGAAAGCTCCGACGTATGCTCCTGAACGGCATTGATTCCGTCATTGATAGCCTTTGTCGTAAAGAAAATGTTTATGAGGTTCACAACCGCAAATGCTATTGCCATCGGCATGATTTTTTTCAGCAGAAGATAATGCGTTCCTTGAAGAAGGTTTCCGGGAACAGAAACTACGTGCTCTATTATAAAAACGATGGAGATTATGGCAAAACACATAACGGTAAGACATCTTGGAATGAATCCCATAATCTGCACTTCCTTGTAATGCGGAAGCCAACACAGGGATTGTTCACAGATTGCAAGGAGCATTACAAAACCAAAAAGCGCAAAGGTAAATGACACACCCATAAGCAGTGAAAACCAAGAGTAATAGCTCTTCCAGTTTGACTCAAATGCATGCAAGCTCAGTCCCTTGGCGTTCGCACGCATGATTACGATGAAAGCAAGGGATATGTATGCGATCATTACCAGCGCGATGTTGACAATGTACCAAAGCTTGAAAAATCTGTTTGTGGATTCCACGGCTTTTTTTGATCCGTCGTAGGCCTTCAGTTTTTGCCTGTAAAGATAGTATGAAAGAGTCGGAATTGCGATTAAGGAGCCGATGACCGTCGGAAAAAGAAGCGGATCAAAGGCAAGCGAAAGATATTCCTTCACGTTTACGGCTTCGGTGAACAATGCGACAGGCCCGAAGACAAGGACAGGAAAAAGATAGCAGTAAAGCAACGCTGCATAGGCCTTTTTATTAAATGCGGCACGATTTCCATAATTGTATTCCATAAAAGATAACCTCACTCTAGGATGCAAATGCACCCATATATCATTTTAACACGCGTTTGTTTTGCCGACAAGGTTGAATTGAAAAAAATGGAAAGTTTTTTGGATTTTTTCAGCCGCGGCCTGGTATTGAAATGTTTAAGTCTTTACAATATAATATGGAAAACTATCTGTAGGGGAATGATTGTGAAAGTGATGAAAAATACGAAAACTGCGGTTCTTGCAATTATGGGCGCGCTTGCCCTGCTCGTTTCCTGCCGTGAAAAAGATAAGACTGGAAAAGGAGCGGGAAAAAAAACGGAGGCTGAAACCGCCGCTCAGCCGGATGTGACCTCCGAAGAGGAATCCGAGCCTGATTATGGGGAGTGGTTCATGGCACAGACCGATTATGCCCCGGTAAAATCCGTGGTGGCCACAAGCGAGTTGGTTGAGGCTCAGTTTGAGGGTCGCTATCTCTATCCCCCGATCAATATTTTGGACGGAGATTTTGACAGCACTTGGTGCGAGGCTGATGAGAATGGTTCTGGAATCGGCGAGTCGCTTACCGTGGAATTTGCGGAGCCGGTGAGTTTTGATGAAATCCAGATTGTGAACGGATTTGCCTCCAAGGATTATTACGAAAAGAACAACCGCGTAAAATCAATCACCCTCACCCAGACCGCGACCAAGATGGAAGTCAAGGATTGGGACAGCGAAAAGTCACAGTACAACGTTGAGACCAAAAATCACTTCCAGCAGAAAGTGTATTTTCTTGAGGACGGAATCCCAGACTGGCAGCCGATTAAATTTGAGCTTCCACAGACCGCGCAGACAATCACGATAAAGATCAACGACATTTACAAGGGCGAAAAATACGACGACACATGTTTGGACGACATCCGGCTTTTGTACAAGGGCAAGGTGATTCCTTTCACCAATATAACGGAGCTGAAATCCCTGCAGGAAGAAAACTCAAAACAGATGCTTTCGGAAAAGAGCGATGAGTCGTTCAGAAAACAGTTCCGCGATTTGTTCAGGGGCAGCGACGTAATTTATCTGGTCGGTGATGATCCGAATGATTTTAAGACCATACTCGATTATGGCAAGGACGAGGATGGCAACGACGAATATTTATTCCGTCCCGGTTCCTCTGATCTGGTCGAGGTCGGTGACTCTCAGTCCGCTTTATATGCTGAGATAGAAAAATCACAGTATGCCGATATGTACCTGAACAAGGAAGAGAAAAAATTCTTCAAGGATTTCGAGGAATTCCCCAAAACAAAATACGCGCTTCTGGGCTGGAAATGGAGCAGCTACACGAGGACAAAGTATACTCTTGGCAACCACCGCATCTTGAAAACAGAATCCATCGCTTATGTCGAGACAACCACTGCGATCATCGCAAAAATTGAAGGCAACACAATCTACCTGAACGGAACAAAATACAAAGTCCTTTCTGGAAAAGATGTCTCTGACTGGCGTTACTGGGACGGTCCGTAATAAGGTGTACCGCTTTGTTCCTCAGAAACACAGGTCGGTTCTCCGCGTAAAGCTGGGCGAAAAATTTTATTGCTTCATCCGGCATTGCGTGTGGGTCCGGTACCGCAGTCTCTTTGCTTCCCTTGGAAAAAATTCCCTCGACGAGTCAAAAATCCGCGAGCAGTTTCCTTTTGTAGCCGCAAGTCATTCAAGCCCCCTTTACAGGAATCTTTCGGAAACGGATACGGCCTTGCAAGATGGAAAAGTGAACAATGTCTCCGTCGCATTAAAAAAAATCTCCGGCCTTGTCTTGCCCCCGGGGAAAATCTTTTCTTACTGGAAGCTGATTGGAAATCCCACGCAAAAAAAAGGATACCAAAACGGCATGATGCTCGTAAACGGAAAACCTGTCGCCGCAATCGGTGGTGGACTTTGCGCCCTCTCAAACCTCTTGTACTGGCTCACACTTCACACGCCTCTTTCCGTGATTGAGCGATTCCGTCACAGCTACGATGTTTTTCCCGACTCCAACCGGACACAGCCTTTCGGAAGCGGTGCGACCTGCGTTTACAATTATCGCGACCTGATGATCCGAAATGACACTTCCTCGGATTATGCCATTCTGATTTGGATTGACGGCGGTGTTTTGCACGGTGAGTGGCGGACAAAAAATCCCGTGAGAGATTTTTATGAGGTATATCAAAAGGAGCACTGGATAAGCTCTGAGATGGGTGGCGTTTACGTGAGGCACAACACAATCTGGAGAAAGCATTTTGTGGAGGAGAGTCCTGAGGCCGGACGCAGACTTTTGAGCGATGAATATGTGACGGAAAACCATGCGCTTATGATGTACGAGCCTCTTTTGGAATCCAGGGCAGATGAGGAGAAAAAATGATGGAAAGAAAATGCAGTTTAAAAAAATCAAGACGCGTCGTTTTATTTTTCACCCTGCTCATTTCCTTCGCTCTCGTTACGGGAGTCCGTTTTTTCATGTTGCAAAAGTCCCCTGAGCCCAACGGACTTGACGGATATTTTTATGCGCTACAGGCAAAGTCCCTCTTGGAAACAGGCCATCTGGAAAATCCCAGCTTTCAGTGCGGATATTTTTTGTGCGGCGCATGTTCATTCATTTTCCGAAATCCGATTGTGGGTGTAAAAGTTTGGTCGGCACTTTCTTCGGCAGGCATTTCCCTCGCGATTTTTTTACTGCTCTATTCGCTCACCGGAAAAATCATCCTGTCCCTCTTCGGATTTTTTCTTGCCTCCGCCTCCCCCACGATTTCGCTCATGGGAATAAATTACATCAACAATCAGACCGGCATTCTCTTTTTGATTTTATATGCGGCAAGTCTTTCAGAACTTTCAAAAATCCTTCCTGAAAAAAATTGCAAGCCCGCGTCAAAAATATTTTTATGCGCACTCACCCTGTGTCTTTTCGTCTTTTCCGCCCTGAGCCATAAGCTCACCCTTGTGTTTTCCTTCGTCCTGAGCTTTGTCGTCCTGCTTCCGATTTTTTTCCGCATCCTGAAAAAGTACCGCACATTAAATCTCATCGTCTGGCTCTGCGGCATTTTGATTTTTTTAGCCGGCGGATTTTTTGCGTTCAAATTTTTCCGCCTGCACAGTCCACGCTTTGCAAACGCATTTGCCCTACCCAGTCTTCCGGCCCTTTCCCACAAATCCATGCAAAACGCGCTCGGTTTGGGCACTGTCGAAATGTCGGTCTACGCGCCTCTTTTATATTTGGCGGCAATCTGCGTCCTGATTCTGAAAGGTCCCAAGCGTCATCTTTTGCTTTTGGTTCCCGCAATTTATTTTCCGTTTTGGAATCTGGAAAGCGACATGGGCCTGCGTCTATGGATGACCGCCGTTCCTCTGGGCATTCCCCTGCTCCTTTATTTTTTCAGCTCGATTTTGCCGGCTGACGTAAAGCTTTCAAAAAAGATTTTTCCCGCGGTACTCTGCGTGTTAAATTTTCTCTCAGTGATTGCGACATTTTTTACTCTCCGCTTTTACGACCCTAAAACTGACCCGCCGTATTTGTATTACAAAAAAGTTGTGAGAGACATTGATTTGGAAAAAGACTCTCTTTTAATCGCACACCTGGGATTGAATCACGTCTACACTTACGAAAAGGATTTGAAGGATTGCCTGAACTGGCTTCCGAACTTTGATGTGGCAAAGGAAAAATTGTGGCGGCTTGCCTATGGTGTGAGCGAGAGACGAATCAGGGATGTGCTTGAGTCCTGCAATGCGATGCCTGAGACAGCGAAAGATTTAATCCGAGGAATTGACCAGAACTACGTGCTTTTGCGTGAGGATTTATGGCAGGAGTATCTTTCGCATGAAGAGAGCGACATTGCCGAGGCACTTTGCAACTGGTATAATCCGCACGAAGTCCGCCCAGATTATATAAGAAAAATAAAATCTAAAAAATGAGGTGGAAAATGTTTTTGACTTTGAGACGTTTTTTATTTAACCGCATGACAGACCTGCTTCCTTCGTCATGTTTCGCATGGAGGCGTTTTGTCCTTCGCCTGATGGGAGTCCGCGTAAAAAAATCCGTGCGTGTGAACTCGGGATTCAGGGTCTACGGATCAGGCCCCTTGTTTTTTAACGACGACGTGTGGATCGGACGCAACTGTCATTTTTATACCATCGGAAATGCGGGTGTGGAAGTCGGAGCGAACACAGAGATTGGACCCGAGTGCGCTTTTAATTGCCAGACTCATCAAGTGGGAGAAAAGGATCATCGTGCGGGAGAGTGCGTGCATCATGGCATAAGCGTTGGAAGCGGCGTGTGGATGGGAATGCGGTGCACGGTCCTTTGTGAAAAAATAGGCGACGGTGCTGTAGTCGGAGCTGGAGCCGTAGTGCTGGATGACGTTGCGGAAAACACCCTTGCCGCAGGAGTTCCCGCCGTGGAAAAGAAAAGTTTTATATCAGACTAACAAAACCTTTTGACCCGTAGATTTTATGATGCTTGAATGAAACTTGACAGCGAAAAAATTATTGGATAGAATTAAAAAAGGGAAAAGCGGAAAGTCAAAAAATACTTTTTAGGAGACGTTTATGCTGGAAGATTTTTTTGATGATGAAACTGAACCTGTCGTAAAGCCGGAAGCCTTTTATGGCCCTCAAAAGTTTGTCACGGACAAATGCCTAATTATTTTTTCCAAAGTAATTCACGACCATCTTTTGTCTCATTGCAAATGCGAGCAGGTGGCTTTGATAAAGTCATGCAATGGAAACATTCCGATTTATGCCATGGAATACAAGGGTGAGAAAATCTGCTTTTACCTGAGCTCACTGGGATCCGCAATGGCCGCCGCACGCTGTTATGAAGCCCACTGGCTTACCGGAGCGACATTTTTCATCATGTTCGGCTCTTGTGGTTCATTGGATCCTGAAAAAACGAGCGGCAAATATATTCTTCCCACTCAGGCTTACCGGGGCGAGGGAGCCTCGTATTATTATGCGCCCTCATCGGATTTCATCGACATAAAGACCTGCAATGCGATGGAGGAGATTTTTACGGATTTAAAAATTCCGTTTGTGAAGGGACGTGTCTGGACCACCGACTGCATGGACCGAGAGACCCGGGGACTTGTGGCGAAACGAAAAGAAGAAGGATGCATCGCGGTTGACATGGAGCTTGCCGGAGTTCAGGCAGCCTGTGATTTTTACGGACTGAGCCTGTATGATTTCCTTGAGGCCGGGGATGTCCTTTCCGAAAATGATTACGACGTCAAAGACTTGGACAATGCGAATCATGGAGTGGCGAAGCTTTTCATTGCTCTGGATGTTGCACTGCGTGCTATACTTCTTTAAATTTGCAGGCTTAGGAGTAAATCATGGAAGAAACAAAAAAGAAAAAGAAAGTCGCGTCAAAAATCCTCATGCTTATTTTCCTTGTGCTTTTGATCTTTTTAACCGTGCAGGGTGTGCGATGTGCATTGGCGGTAAAAAAAGCAAGGGCGAATCTTTTGAGCTATGGGTCGAGGACCGCGGATTTGTCTTACGGAAAAATGAGCTACGTGGACAAGGGAAGCGGAGAGAGTGTGATTCTTTCAGTGCATGGAATCTTCGGCGGATACGACCAGGGCTTTGAGACTTGCAGGGATTTTTCCTCCGACTACAGAATTATTTCCCCCTCGCGCTTCGGATATTTAGGAAGCGATGTCTCAGGGAACGGAACTCCATCCGAGCAGACCGCGGCATATTGTGAGCTTTTGGACAAATTGCAGATTCAAAAAGTCTTCGTGCTCGCAACTTCGGCAGGTGGAAGCGTCGCAATCCGTTTCGCCCTTGATTTTCCCGAGAGATGCAAAGGGCTGATTCTTTATTGCTCCGGTATGCCTTGCGTGGAAAAGCCTGAGAAGATGCCGGGATATTCAGGACCGCCTCCTTTTTTGTGCAACGATTTCGCGATGTTTCTTATGAGCCCCTTGTTCAAGCCGATTATGGGAATGGAGCCTTCTACAATCTATTCCATGCTTCCGGTCAGCGAAAGAAAAAAGGGAGCAGTCCTTGATGCGAGCGTTACGAACGGTGACATGGAAAGAAATTTCGAAAGCTATAACGTGGAGAGCCTTGAAGTCCCCACTCTGATTCTTCATGCGAAGGATGACAAGCTTGCGGATTACACAAAGACAGAAAAAGCCGTGCCACGTTTTCCATCCTGCACATTCGTCTCTTTTGAGGACGGCGGTCACTTGATGGCGGGTCATACCGAGGAAGTGAAAAAAGCGGTCTCCGATTTCATCTCAAATTCTGAGAAGAGGTGAGTGAAAATTTCTGACGAATCAACTTTGGAAAATCCATACGAAATGCGCCTCGACGATTTTTTTACCGAGCATGGATTCAAGACCTATCGTGCCGTGAGAAAGCTCTTGAAAAATAAAAATGTTACGGTAAACGGCGTGCGTGTTTTGGAGCCGGGATTCAGGCTCAACACAAAGAGCGACAGTCTTTCGGTGGACGGAGAAAGCGTAACCGTAAGCTCTCACATTTATCTTATGATGAACAAGTGTCAGGGCGTGGTGTGCACAACCGTACTTGATGGCTGGAACAAATCCGTGTACTCGATGTTCCCGGAAGATTTGCTTCATCCAAAAAATCTTCCAATATTACACAGCGTGGGTCGGCTGGACATTGACACGGAAGGCCTTTTGGTTTTTACGACCGACGGAAAGCTCAGTCACAGGCTCACAACCCCTGAGTCCCATGTGAAAAAAACATATCTCGTCTACCTGCGGGACCCCTGCGATGAGGCGGAAAGAAAAAGATACTGCGACACATTTGCGGATGGAAATCTTTTTGTGAAGGAAGAAAAACGTGCGCCCTCTTTCAGGACAAAACCCGCGCTTTTGGAATGGCCAGACGAGGAGGATGAATACTGCACTTTGTCCGGCTCAGGCCTTACATTCTGCCGTCTCACTTTGACCGAGGGAAAATTCCATCAGGTGAAGAGAATGTTCGCCGCAATGGGAAACGAGGTGATTTTTCTGAAACGCATTTCGATGGGAAATCTTTTTCTGGATGCCAGTTTGAAACCGGGCGAGTGGCGGTACCTTTGTGAAAGAGAGATACTACAAATGCAGGAAAGATGAAAGAGAAAATGGCAAGGAGATTTTTATCCCCCTGCCATTTTAAATCAGCGGCTATGATTATTTTAGTTTGAATGCCTTTGACTGATCAGCAGGGAATATTTCCAGATGATAGTTTCCGTAGGTCTTGTTGTTCACCTGATACGAAAGCCTGAACATAAGTTCCGCGGACTTGTCATTAACGACATCATTCCCGAAGCTGTTCTTTCCCGAGAAGTCGAAATTGTTCGCCGAGGCACCCAGATAGTTCCAGCTCTGGTAATCCCAGTTCTTTTTCATCACCTCAACGACAAAGAACTCGTCCCAGTTGTCTTCCAGCGCAGCATCCTTTTTGCCGATTTTCAACACCGGTGCAGGATTCAAAACCAGCCTATTGTTTGAAACCGTGTAGGCGGGTCTGTTCGCGACATAAAATTCACCCTGACCGTTTGTCGCGTATGCCGTGTAAGTTACGGAATCAATCTCCTTCCAGTCCTTGTCGTAATAAATGAAATCAAACTTATATGAGTTTCCGGGCTCGGTAAAAGGATATCCGTATTCAGTCTGCGTAATGTATTTTGCCTGGTCATTGTCCTGAGCTGAATCAGCGAGACAACTTCCGTTCAAGAAGATTTTTCTGGCAAAAGCATTCTTCGGTACGTTCCTGAGCTTGAACTTGATTCCCTTGTAAGAAGTGTTCGTCACCTTGGAGACCGTCACCTTATTTGTCTTCCAAATTGAGTCAAGATAAGCGAAACGTGTCTTAAGCCATCCCTTCAGACGCTCGGCTGCCTGCTGCTGTGTCTTACACGCTTTGCTTGCGTCGCAGAGCTCATGTCCCACAATCGACGGGTCGCCGATGTTCTTCCAGACTTTCTGGTCGGTCTTGATGCTCTTCGCATATTTTTTTGTGACGAAATCAATCAGCTCAAGAAGCTTGTCGAGAGTTCCGATTTCCTGCACCTCAGCCCACTTGTTCTTTACGGCCTTCTGGAACCAGTCGTGGTTCACGAAAACCATCATCCAGGGGTTCGCATGGAAGGGCTCCTGATGATTTACGTCCCACTGTCTTACGGCAGCATGAAGTCCCTTTCCGTCAGCACAGAAATTCTTGTTTCCCAATCCCGAGTCAAAGTCCCAGGGTGCCTCAAAATGGATTTTCTTGTCTCCGCCGGGTCCGAAATCAACGGAGAAATAGAAACTTGAGTAATACAAATCCGGGTCAACCACAAGCTCGGTGATTACGTATGTGGAAATCAGGGATTCCATGTCGATCACCTTTGAGATGCAGTCATAGGGATTTGTCGCGCTGGATTTCACAAGATTGTATGAGCGGTCGAACTCAAGGAAATTCCAGTTGTAGGCGGCCTCGTAGCAGATTTTCCAGACTTTGTCCATGTAGTCGCCGATGAAGGCTTTCTGTGAATCGTTCGTTATCTGGCTCTTGATTGTGTATCCCAACTTCTCAACGGCAACCTCATTTCCGTTGATGTCCTTCAGCTTGCAGCCGTGATTGATTTCAAACGCATTTTTTTCGGCCCATGCATATCCGTCCATCTCAAGGAAGTATCCGATGTCGGTGCCGGCATAGTCCTTTTTCGGCTCGGTCACGTTGATTTTGTTTTTGCCGGTCTCCATCAGCTCGGCAAGAAGATAGAGTCCCCATGGCTTTCCGTTGATTTCCACCTCGACAAATTTGAAGTCGCTCGTGTAGCCCGGAGAAATCAGGTTTCCTATATAAAGTCCGACGGCATCGCGCGTAAGAGACCAGTCCTTGAATCCAGCGAGAAGAACCCAGTCCCTGTTCTGATTTCCGTTGTTGATTCCGAGCACCGACTGCTTTTCATCAAAGCGGATTCTAAGCGGCTTTTTCGGATAGTCCGTGGTCCAGTTTCCGCGTACCTTGACCTTCGCACTTGCATTGGAAATGGCAGGACTCTTTGAGCCGTCATTGATTGTAATGGTGCATTTCTCATAATACGGAGCAGGATCGTTCCTGAACTCTCCCCAACTTTTTCTGGATTCCGTGACATGGGCCGCAACAGGCTTGGAAGCGAAATCATTCTTGCCGGTCTCCGACTTGATTTTGATTACCGGTATTTTTTCCGGAAGCGCAGGATTAAAATCAGGGTTCGCCTGTCTTCGGATTCTTGCCTCTGAAAAAGCGGTGAAAAGCACGGATGCGGACAAGATCATTAGCAAAAAGCTTTTTTTCATGTAACTCCTCCTTAAATGAAAAATACTTTCCTTAATTATAACACAAATTTTATAAAAATGTTACTTTTAAAACAAATCTGTCCAAACTTTTTTCTCGCTCGCAGGACGCACGGGATTCACATCGCATACCTTGAACAAATCTCTTACGGTGAAAAATTCCGCGCCCCTTTCTTTCAGGACGGGAATGGCGTTTTTCAGGGCCTCCACGGTCTTTCCGTTTCCGCTCAGGTCATGCAGGAGGATAATCTGTCCGTCATGAACATTGTCCAAAAGCAGCTTGCATCTTTCTTCCGCGCTCGCATCTGGCTCCCAGTCCCTTATTCCAAGTCCGCATATAAAGGGCATGTGGATTGTCTCAAACATCAGGTCGTTTACCGCGATGTACGGCGGACGGAAGAACATGGGCGCAATTCCGGTGCAGGCCTCTATCATCTCGTTGGTTCTCTCCACCTCATTTCTCATCTGCTCAGCCGTCAGATCGGGGAAAGCGGGATGGGTCCAGGAATGACATTCCACCGTGTGTCCCTCGTCAATCTCGCGCTTGATCGTGGATTTGCTTTCGTCCGTGATGTTCTGTCCGATCAAAAAGAAAGATGCCCTTATGCCGTGGCTCTTCAGCAGGTCCAGAACCTCAAGGCTTGTGTCAGTGTTGGGTCCGTCATCAAATGTAAATGAAATGCGTAATTTTCCTTCCATATTATTTCTCCTCAGGAAATTTCATGTTCCACTGTTTCCTGCACTCATCCATTATCTGCATGATTGCGATTGTGTCCGCGTGCGGAATCATCGGGCTTTCCAAGAGTCCTTCGCGGAGGCATCGGTTTGCTTCCATGATTTCGTATTCGTAGCCGTTGACTTTGACCGGGAGAGAGCATTTTTCAACCACAATTCCGTCAGCGTCATAAAGGGTCGCCTCGTTGCAGCAGAAGAACCATTTGTCGGTCACGATGGAGCCCCTGTCTCCGACCACCACGGCATTGTTCAGGCTTGGCAGCTCGAAACTTGCCAAAAGGGACGCGCTGGATCCGTTTTTATATTTCAGGATGATTGCGTTGCTCAGGTCCACGCCCTCCCTTCCGAGACGCGCCGTGCTCTCAATCTTTTCGGGCTTGGTTCCCAAAATTGACGTGGCAAAAGCGAGGTCATAAACACTCATGTCCAAAAGGGCTCCTCCGCCACAGTCCGCACGGAAAAGCCTGTCGTTTGAGTTGTATGGAATGTGGGAGCAGAAATCAGCGCGCACATATTGCGGTGTTCCGATTTTTCCTTCCGCAATCCATTCCTTGATTTTCAAAAACGAGGGACGGCATTTCATCCACATGGCTTCCATAAAAAAGCGCCCGTTCTTTTTCGCGCACTCAATCATCTCAAGGGACTGTGCCGTGTTCAGGGCAAGCGATTTTTCACAGAGAACGTGACGGCCATTTTTCAGGCAGAGAAGGGAATCTCCGTAGTGGCTGCTCATCGGTGTCGCGATGTAAACTATGTCCACGTTTTTGTCAGCCGCAAGCTCAGCGTAAGATCCATAGGCTTTTTCAAATCCGTTTTCCTTTGCAAATGCATCGGCCTTGTCCTTTGTTCTTGACGCGACCGCATAACAGCTGCATCCCTCGGTTCCCCTGAGTGCCTCGGCGAATGTCTTTGCGATTCTTCCGGTCCCCAAAATGCCCCAGCGAATTTTTTCTTCCATAATTCTCTCCATTTTTAGGTGCTTTTTTCAGAATACACGAATGCGTTTTTTAGGGCAAGTGTTTTTTTAAATCGACCAGAAATCAAAGAAATTGTACCACTGGAAGGGTCTTTCCATGGCGTATTTTTCCAAGAGAGAGACATATTCACCGCAGAGCTTTTCCGACCTTGCGATTCTTTCCTTTCGTCCGCAATCAAACTCAATGGAAGATTTTTTCACGATCATGTCGTATTTTGGGCGGAACATAAATGTTTTCTGTCTGAGCGCAAAGACAAAATAAACGCTCGCGTTCAAAATTGATGCGAGAAAAAAAGAGCCGTAAGGAAACGCCGCTTTCTGCCCAAGGAAATCCTTTTCAAAATTCCTGTCCTGCGCATTTGCCGAAGTCCTGTCTCCAGCAATCACCACGAGTCCCCCGCGCGCTATGCAGTCCTGCAATTTTTCCACCGTGTCCACACCGATGTCCGAAGCCGAGATCAAATCCATTTTGTAAAGTGGATTCAAATCCGCAAGAGTCTGATTGAATCGGGCAGTCACGTTCATGTCCATAATCGCCACGACGGGAAGCTCCTTGTCAACGCTCGTCTGATTGTATGTCGCAAGGGTACGAAGAAGCTCCATGTTTCCGAGATGGGATCCGATCAGCATGACTCCCTCTCCGCGGCAAAGTCTTTCGTTAAGTCCGGCAATGTCGTCATCATGAAACACAACTTCCTCAAGGCTCGCTTTCCCACACCAACCGGCGACTTTCTCAACCAGAGTGAGGGCAAATGAAAGAACCTGCGGATAAGTGCGAGGTCTTTTGAGAGAGTGCCCTTCCGAAAACGCGATTATTCTTTTCTGATAACGCTTCGCTTCAATCCTTGCGCGCTTTGAAAAAATCCAGTAGAAAAAACTCACGGGAAGGGCAATGAAAGCGAGGACTCCGAACGGCAGAATTTTTACGAGCCACACAAGAAATCTTATGGGACGGTTTGATTTCGCGACTTCCTTTTCCTGAGACCAATGCAGGGATTTTTTATCGTCCTGATTTTTCATCTTTCCTCCGCCGGATCGCACGGATCAAAAGGACTGGAAAACGGAGAATCATTCCGATGCAAAGCCGGGTAAAAGTCAGGGAGATTGCAACATTGTCGCGCACCATCCTGAAATTTGAGATTCCGTCGGCAGGATATGTCACCCTCACGCCCATGTTCACGAGCGGAACATTTTTCCATAGCAGATGTACGAGTATGTCCACGTCGTAAGCCATGCGTGCGTTTATCCATGCGTGGCGGTCCAGAAGTTTTGCGTACGGCTCCACCGGATATATCCTGAATCCGCAGAGAACGTCCCTGATGTTTTCATTCAGAGTGACTACCCGCGCCCAATTGTTCGAGAACTCGCGTCCGTTTTTTCTTAGGGCAGGGGCGCTTTCATCATAGATGGGAAATCCGCAGATGACCGCCTCAGGATTTTTCTCCGCCGCATCCAGAAATTCCCTGCACACAGCGGTATCATGCTGGGCATCGGCATCAAGCTGGAAAGCATGGGTCAAGCCAAGCTCCCTCGCCTTTCTCACGCCGTCATTCATGGCTCGTCCCTTTCCACCGTTTTTCTTTCTAACCACCAAAGTCACTAGCGAATATTTTTCAGCGACATCATTGATGAAAGCTCTGTTGGCCTCATCGTTTCCGTCATCCACGACGATTATGGGAAGCTCATACTGCAGGAGATTTTTTACCACAAGTTCAAGCGTCGCTCCATGATTGTACACCGGAACAATAAATCCTGTTTTGATCATTTCGCGGAATCCTTGGGAAAAGCCTTAAACGCACCGCAGGAATAAACCCTTTTGTCCGTAGCGTCAGAGATTTCAAAAGCGACCTGATTTTTTTCCGAATCAACATCCAGACTCATAAGAAGACTCGTGCCGGGAAGAATGGGTGAGGAGAATTTCATCCTGCGGATTTTTTCCACGCCGCGCTCTATGCCGAAATATTTTTTGGAAAAGCGTGTCACAATCTCAAGCTGGGCTACGGCCGGAAGGAGCTTAAAGTCCGGGAAATGTCCGTCAAAAAAATCACTCTCGGCAGGGACAGAAAACACAATCTCCAGATGATTTTCAGTGCGCACATTTACAATCTCATTTTCTACGCCATGCACTTTCTCTGCCACTGCTGTCATTTCTGAGACTCATCTCCATCGGAACTGTTGTCAAAAAGAGCCTCAATGTCTTCCTTGTGCTTCTTTCCCTGCACATCGGTCGGGAGTTTTTCCACGAAGCGCCATTTTTTCGGAATCACCACGTTCTCAAAATACTGCATCAAAAAATCATGGAAGAATTTGTTGAGAGAAAGTTTGCGCTGACCCTCGAATTTTTTCTTACCCTCGTCATTAAGCGAAAGTGCCGCCGCGAGATACTGACGTCTGTCCTCCATAGCGATGACCTTCACGTCCTCAACAAGACCTGTCTGCAGGAGACGGTTCTCAACTTCGGTCATGCTGATTCTTTTCTCTTCTATTTTGACTATGGAATCCGAGCGTCCCTTGAGCAGGAATCTTCCGTCGGGCAAAATGTCAACCAAATCAGCGGTGGCAAATCCGGCCTTGTCCTTTATGTAGGGAGAGACAATCACCAGACAGCCGTCATCACCCTTCCAGATTTTCGCATTGTCAAAGGGTGTCCATTCAAGCCCGAATTTAGACTGCCGGTAAGCTATGCCGCTTGTCTCTGTGGAACCATAGACCTCAAGAGGCCATGCCCCGAAAACAGAGTCGGTTTTTTCAGCAAGGGACGGAAGCAGGAGTCCTCCGCTCGTGAAGATAAAGCAGTCCTTTGTGGGAAGGGATGACTCAATCTCCACGGTTCTCTTTAAAAATGCCGGCGTCGCGATTATCATGTACTGGGAGTCATCAAGAGACTCAAACTCTTCCGGGAATTCAATCCTCTTTCTCCGGAATGGAACGGACATGGCAAAAGGAAGTGAAATGCCGAAAAGGAATCCGTAGATGTGGTGCTGGCTCACGGTGGTGACAAGCTTTCGTCTTGTGAATTCCTCCCTCCACTTTGAGATTATAAACGCGTTGTCCGTCTCAAATTCCGTCATGCGCTGATGGACGGCTTTCGGTTTGCCCGTGCTTCCAGATGTGTACATGAAGATTTTGGTCTCATCGGAATTGATCCCGGGAGAACAGCGGATCTCGCTCTCTTTCGGCAAAGGGGATTTTTCAATCATGTCGGGAATGAAAACGGAGGACGCTGCGTTCTGGTCGGTCAAAAATCCGCATCCGTCAGTCTTGATCTCATTCAAGAAGGACTCGCTGATGTTCTGTGTGAGCATCACGGTTTTTCCGCACTGCAACAAAGCGACGAAAACCACAAGGAAGTACCAGTAATCCTCGCAATGCAGAATCCACTCGTTGACATCGCTTGAGGAAAGGAACGCACGCACTTTCGCGGTGTCTCTCAAAAAATCAAGCCATGTCTTATAATTGCCGGACGACCATTTGCCTTCGTAGCAGACCACACAGTCATCGGGATGGGAATCGAACCTGAATTTCGTTATGAACGGAACTTCACTCGCAGACATCTTTCAACCCGCCGTAAGAGGCTCTATTGTCTCAATGACATCGCTTATGGTATGCACGTCCTTGAATGTGTCCGGACTGATTTTTCCGGGAATGAACTGCTTCATCTTACCGATCAGATCTATCACGTCGATTGAGTCCAAGTCCAAATCATCCACGACATTTGCATCCATGGTTATTTTTTCCTCGTCAATCTCAAAATCATCCACGAGGATTGTCTTTAATTTATTGAAGATTTCATCTTTCGTCATCTTAGTTTTCCTTAGCCGTTTCTGCGGTAATATACTTTGCCAAAGCGTCAACAGAAGCAAAGTGCTGTTTATTTTCCGCGCTTTCAGAAGAGAATTTCACGCCGAATTTCTTTTTCAACGCGACACCAAGCTCAAGAGCGTCTATGGAATCAAGGCCCAGACCTTCTCCGAACAGAGGCTCCGAATCCACAATGTCTTCAGGAGTTACGTCCTCAAGCTCCAGGGACGAAATTATCACTTCTTTTATTTGCTGATTTAAATTTTCCATAAAAGCCACCCCCCGTCAAAAAAATTCAGCGCTAGATTGCAATATTTTAATAAAATTTTATCATTTATTCAAGTGGGACTTTACAAATCACTTAATTTGTGAAATAATCACGGAAGATTTTTAACATCTAAGGAGAAAGCTATGAAAAAAAATGGCAAACATTGTGCTCGCACTTTTCGCGGCACTCTCAGTATTTATGTTCGTTTCTTGTGGCAGCGGATCTGGAGTCTTTACAGCTGAGCAGCTCTCAAAGAAGGATTGGAAAGAGTTCAAAGGAACTTGGGAAGTTGTAATGAAATCAACTTTCGCCGGAGAAGAGAATGAGCCAGAGACTGATGAGATCACAATCGAAAACGAGGACGATTTCAAGGAATTCATCGACGGATTGAAGAGCTTTGACGAAGAAGTTTCCCAGACAGAGGTTGAGGATGAGGAACTCGGAAAAGTGACCATAAGCGGTGACACAAAGGGCTTCAATTACTCAAAGGGAAAGCTTTCCCGCAAAATCAAGATAACCATGGCCCTTCTCGGTGAGGAGATGTCCGTGGACATGGAGCTTATCGCAACAAGAAAGTAAGAGCATTTAGAGCAAATTTCTAAATATGCTGAACAAAAGGGCTTCTCGGGACAAAGGTCTTGGGAAAGCCCCTTTTTTTTAAACTTATTTCCATCCGCTTTTTTTTCGCCCTACACATTTTCAAGCAAATCTGATATAATATTCCTATCTTTTTTACAGGAGATTTTTATGGATCAGAATCGGCCACGCGGAAGAGAGAAAAATGTAACCAACAACAGCACCGGTGTACACAAGCGGGGAGACGGACTTGGGACAGGACCTGTAGGCTCCTCAAACGGATACTCAGGAAGAACCGGAAGCAGTCATTCAAGCAGTTCCGGAAACTCAAACTCAAGCAGGCCCTCAAGCGGACCAAACAAAGCCGCATTGGGCGGAGGACTCTCTCTGCCGCTCATAATCGGAATTGTCATTTTCTTCCTTTTGAAAGGAGGCGGACTTGGAGGACTTTTAGGAGGTCTCACCGGTTCATCTCAAGATGATTCCACGGAAATCTACGAGCAGGAAAGCACTCCCATTGAATCATCAGGCTCCGGACTGGGCGGAGTTCTAGGAGGACTCTTCGGCGGCTCCTCTGACGGAAACAGCTCATTCTCATCATCATCGGGCACTTCATCGGCGACATCCTACAGCAAGGTTGACACATCCGTGGCAGCGGGATCCAGGGCAAAGCGCACTCAGTTTGTGGGCAACGGAAACGACACTGTCACACTCATGGTCTATATGTGCGGAACAGACTTGGAATCAAAGTACGGCATGGCGACCTCCGACCTAAGCGAGATGGCGGGAGCTAAATTCGGCGACAACGTGAAAATAATCGTCTACACGGGCGGATGCAAAAAATGGAAGCAGGGCGGAATCAGCAACTCGACCAACCAGATTTATCAGGTGGTGAGCGGAGGACTCAAAAAGCTGGTTGACAACGACGGCTCCAAAGTGATGACCGATCCGGCGACCCTTTCTGCATTCATCAAGTGGGCCGCGAAAAATTATCCCGCAAGCCGCTACGAGCTCATTCTCTGGGACCACGGCGGAGGATCCATCAGCGGATACGGATATGACGAAAAATTCGCGTCAAAAGGCTCCATGAATCTTGCAGGAATCAACAAGGCGCTCAAGGCAGGAGGAATCCAGTTTGACTTCATCGGATTTGATGCCTGTCTCATGGCCACGGCGGAAACAGCCCTCATGCTCAACAACCACGCTGACTATATGATCGCATCTGAGGAAACTGAGCCTGGAATCGGCTGGTACTACACGAACTGGCTCTCACAGCTTGGAAGCAACACTTCCACACCAACTCTTGACCTTGGAAAAACCATAGTGGATGATTTTGTCGCAAAATGCAACCAGCAGTGCACGGGACAGAAAACGACGCTTTCAGTAATCGACCTCGCGGAGTTCTCCAACACAGTCCCCGACTCGCTCACGTCATTCTCAAAATCAATCACCAAGCAGATTAAGAACAAGGACTACCAGACCGTTTCCGACGCGCGTTATGCCACAAGGGAATTCGCGACCAGCTCCAGAATCGACCAGATTGATTTAGTGGACCTCTGCAAAAAGCTCAACACCAGCGAAAGCCTTGCCCTCGCGAAATCCATACAGGGCGCGGTCAAATACAACAAGACTTCATCAAGCATGACCAACGCATACGGAGTCTCCATCTATTTCCCGTACCAGAAAGCGGCTTATGTCGATACGGTCTGCGACACCTACGAGCAGATTGGCATGGACGACGATTATGCGGCGGCAATCAAACAGTTCGCGAGTCTTGAGGTCAGCGGACAGGTTGCGGCGGGAGGCTCCTCGGCTTCATCAGGCTCACTCTTCGGCTCTCTGCTCGGCACTTTGGGCGGCGGATCCTACTCTTCCTCTTCCGCTTCCGGCAATGCGGATGTGATCGGGGACCTGCTTTCATCATTCCTCGGCGGTGGATCTGGAATCATCAGCGGACTTTCCGGAAGAAACATCGACTTTATGTCAGATCCCGCGCTCTCTGTAAATGACACTGCAAATTACATCGCAAGCAATCACTTTGACGCGAGCAATCTCGTATGGAAAAAGTCCGGCAGCAATATCATCCTTGATTTGCCTGAGTCACAATGGAAACTCGTGCACGCGTTGGATCTGAACATGTTCGTGGATGACGGCGAGGGATTCATCGACATGGGACTGGACAATGTTTACGACTGGACGGATGACGGAAAACTCATCGCGGCATCAGACCGCACATGGCTTGCAATCAACGGTCAGCCGGTCGCTTATTACCATGAGTACACGAGCGACACCGGAGATGAGTACACCATCTCAGGACGTGTTCCAGCCATGCTCAACGGCACGCGCGTAAACCTGTGGATTGTGTTTGACGACAAGAATCCCAAGGGCTACATTGCGGGGGCCTCAACCGACTACCATGAGAATGAGACTCTCACAGCGGCAAAGAACCTGACGAAGCTCAACGTGGGGGACAAGCTGGAATTCCTCTGCGACTACTACAGCTACGACGGCGACTATTCGGACAGCTACTATCTTGGCGAGCCGATGACCGTACAAAACAAGATGGAAATCAGCAACGTGGATGTGGGCGCGGACGTAAAAATCTGCTACCGCTTCACGGACATCTACAATCAGGAATACTGGACACCGAGCCTGGAGTTCTAAGTCAAGTCTTACAAACGGCTGTCACTCCGAAGCAATTTGGGGTGGCAGTTTTTTATTTCCCGCTCAAAAAATCAAGGGCATAGAATGTGTATATGGCGGTGCTTGTCAACATTCCGTCTTCGTCAATGTCGAAAGCAGAATCGTGATGGGAAGCCGTTGTTTCCGCTTTTTCAGGATTGCCAGTCCCAAAGTAAGCATAGACACCCGGAACCTTCAAAATGAACTCGGCAAAATCATCTCCTCCCAAGGCAGGGGTTCTTTCTTTTATTACATTTTCCGCACCGAAAATTCTGTCCGCAGTTTGTTGAACTTCAAGTGAAACAGCAGGATTGTTTACAAGAGGGGATGTAAAATCAGTCCACTCAAAGGAAACGGAGCCGCCGAAACTTTCCGCAATATTTGAAGCAAGCTTTTCCATTTTGAGCCGCACTTCCTTTCTGATTTTGCCGTCGAAAACTCTGACCGTTCCTTCCAATTCCGCACTCTTCGCAACGATATTATACGCGTCTCCCGCCGTGATTTTTCCAATGCCGACCAAAATATTTTCCATGGGAGAAATGGTCCGCGTGATTATGGCCTGCAACGAGACCACAATCTGACTTGCGATGTACACGGCATCCGAACCGAGCTGGGGAGTGGAAACATGGGCCGGAGCACCGTGGACGTTTATTTTGAACCAGTCAACGGAAGCATTGTTCGCACCCGGAACCACGGCGATTTTTCCTGTGGCGATATTTGAGGCCGCATGGACACCGAAGCACCTGTGCGCTCCGTCAAGGAATCCGCCGTCAACAAAAAGACGTGCCCCGTAACCGATTTCCTCACCCTGCTGGAAACAAAGCCTTATTGTTCCTCCGAAAGAGTCCCTGTTTGCACAAAGGATTTTAGCCGCCCCTAAAAGACTTGCCGCATGGGAATCGTGACCGCAGGCATGCATCCGGTTCGGAATCCGCGACTTATACTCGCACTCGTGGGTTTCTTGAATCGGGAGAGCGTCAATGTCCGCACGAAGAACGATTGTCCTTTCTCCGGGCAGGTTTCCCTTGATTTCGGAATATACTCCGGTTTCACCCACACGCTGATGGTGGAGCCCCAGCAAATCAAGTTCCTCTTCAATCCTTTTTGCGGTATTAAACTCCTCCTTCGCAATCTCAGGATTTTTGTGGAAGTAACGCCGCAACTCAACCACGCGCGGATGGTCTTCGTTTATCTGCTGCAAAATTGATTTGTCGAAATCCCTCATATTTTCCTCAATCGAAAAAGGCTGATCCATTTACGAATCAGCCCTGATTTTTTTTACCATCTTACGGCTTTGTCCACGGTCTTTACGGTCTTTGCTCCGTCAGCCGCACTGAAGGACTTGTAGTTGAACGAGGGAAAGAACGCCTCATTGAACTTTGTAAGCAGGTATTCGGCCACAACCTGTGAATGGAATGCATCCACAATCTTTTTGTAAGTCTCGTTATTTACATCCTTGGTTCTTGCAACGATGACATTTACATAAGGATTGTTTCCGCCCTCCGACTGCTTTTCAATAATCAGTCCGTCCCTTGAGGGAACAAGTCCCGTTGGGATTGCATAAGTTCCGTTGATTGTGGCACCTGCGTAATCATTGAGTGTCTGTGGCAGGGTGTTTGCGGTCTGAGGCACGACTTCCACATTGTAAACATACTTTGTGATGTCCTTGAGCTCAGGAGTATATCCTGCGGCCGGATTTACTTCAATCAAACCTGCGGCTTCAATCAGTTTGATTCCACGGCTCAGGTTTGTTCCGTCACTTGGAATTGCAATCTTAAGCGCGTTTGCTGAAGGGGACGCCGCATCAATTTTTCCTGCCGCTGCCTTAATTGCGTCGATGGACTTGTACTTCTTTGAGTACAGGGTCAAAGGAGCTATCAGAGTGTCGCCGATTACAGAAAGCTTGTAGCCGTTGTTTGCAATCTCGTTGTTCAGATATGCCTTGTGCTGGAAAGCGTTCAAATCAATGTCGCCGCTGTTCAAAGCTTCGTTAGGAAGATTGTAGGCGGAGAACTCCACCAGCTCAATTTTGATTCCGCTCTTCTGACTGTCAAGAACATATTGCACCGCCTTCCACTGATCATTGGAAGCTCCGCACACACCTACTTTAACAGTCTTTGTCTTTGGCTTGGCGAAAGCACCCACTGCAAAAACCGCACCGAGAACAGCAAGAGCTGCCACTGTAATAATTCTCTTTTTCATATTTACCTCCTATCCTGTTCTTTCCGACAGGCATTTTAATTTGTAACTTTTTTAGTGAACAACCTGCTGTTCGTCGTCTTTTTTGCAAGGAAGGATCCCACGAACTGCAAAAGACAAATGAACGCAAGAAGCACAATTATACACGCATAAATTATGTCCTGGTGATTTAAGCCCTGACCATAATTGATGGCGAAATCTCCCAGACCGCCGGCACCCACCGCACCAGCCATCGTCGTAAGCCCCACAAGCGAAATTGCCGTGATTGTCGTCACGCGGATCAACTCAGGAACCGACTCATGCAGGTAGACCCTGAAAATCAGACCAAATGTTCCGCTTCCCATACTTTTTGCAGCCTCAATTTTTCCCGGGCTCACTGTTTCCAGAGCAGTCTCAACCTGTCTTGAAAAAAACGGCACGGTCCCGAAGACCAGCGGAATGATGGCTCCCTTTACTCCGATTGCGGTTCCAACAATTTTGCGTGTAAATGGAATCAGGAAGACCAAAAGAATTATGAACGGAATGGAGCGGAAAAGATTTATGACTCCACTCACAACGGCATGAATAATTTTGTTCGGTTTGATTCCGTCTTTTTTGAAAACAACAAGCACGGTTCCAAAAATCATTCCGAAGAAAAAAGAAATGAGGCCAGAGATTACGAACATCCTGAATGTCGCGGAGCAGTTATTCAAAAACTTGTACCAGTATGCGTACAGATTGGGCAGATATTTTTCCACAAAGTTCATTCATTTCCTCCTGTCAAAAAAACAGCCGGATTGATTTCCGTCACTTTGATTTTCTTTTCCTCAAGATATGCCAAAGCGTCCCCTACCGATTTTTCATTGCCATTCAGCACGACGATTATCCGTCCGAGCGCGCCTTCCGAAAGTATGTCGATGTTTGCGAGCACGATGTTCACGTCCACCGAAAAGAGCCTGGAGATTTCAGAAATGGCGGCCTTACCGGCGACATCGCCTTCAAACTGTAGGCGCAAAAGTTTTCCACTCTCCGCCACATCCACGAGCCCTGATTTTTCCCTGACAAGTTTTCCAAGATTTGAAAGCGATGACTGCGACTCCACGAACCTTTTGCTTATCTCTTTTTCCGGATTTGCAAAAATCTCGTAGACGCTTCCGCTTTCAACAATCCTGCCGTTTTCCATCACGGCGACTTTCTGACAAACTGACTTTATGACAGCCATCTCATGTGTAATCAAAATGATTGTGAGCCTGAGTTTTTTGTTCAACTCCTTCAACAACTCAAGAATTGATTCCGTCGCCTCAGGATCAAGCGCGCTGGTTGCCTCGTCACTTAAAAGAATCGCGGGATTATTTGCCAAGGCACGTGCGATCGCGACCCTCTGTTTTTGTCCGCCCGAAAGCTGGCTCGGATAAACATTTGCCTTTTCAGTAAGTCCGACCAAATCCAAAAGCTCAAAGACACGTCCCGTAATCTCCTTTTTTGATTTTCCCGTAAACTGCAATGGATAGGCAACATTTTCAAAAACCGTGGAGCGGTCAAGAAGATTGAAGTGCTGGAAAATCATCCCGACCTGGCTGCGGACTTTTTTTAGTTCCTTGCTGGAAATGATTTTTTCCACTCCATTTTCTTCCCACGCAAGTTTCGTGCCGTTCACGCTTACAAATCCCTTGTCTGGATTTTCAAGCAAATTGATAGTTCGGACTAACGTAGATTTTCCGGCTCCTGAGAAACCGATGATGCCGAAGATTTCTCCCTCTTCCACAGAAAGAGAAACATTGTCCACGGCCGTCAGTTTTTTCTCACCGCTTGAAAAAGTTTTGGTAACGTCCCTAAGCTCAACTATCTTTCCCATTGCAAATCCCTTTAATCAGTTCTTTATGCCAATATCTTAGTATTTTGCCGGGCTTTGTTCAAATATAAAATTTCAATGGTGACATATAGGAAAAAGATATAAGGATGGATCTGTCTAAAAAGTTCAAAAAATGTCATTACCGAGCTCGATCCGGTAATCTATATTATTGAATTAAAGATTCCCATACGTGATATAAAACGATAAATCGAAAATTATGTGGCATTTTTGTTTTTCTCGTCATTTATGGAAAAGATTTTTTTTGCGCTTCCGGCAACGCTGTAAATCAAAACGGCGGGACCTACAAGCACGAGAAAAATCAGCGTGTGGGTGTTCCACAAAAACACTCCGATTTCAGTAAAAAGAATCAGGACGAGGAAAAAGGTTCTTCCAAGATAGGACACGCTTAAAAGGAAAGAGTTTTTTATGTGAAAGAAAACTTTGTTCTCATATCTCGCGGCAAGGGGATAGGCGTAAATCAGGGAAAATGCGACGAGCACAAAGGCAACTATGCTTGCGACAATCACAGGAATGCCGGGGTCAGTTTTCAGAATCTGCACATCAAGATAAAATCCGTAGATTGCGACGAGAGTAATCAGCCACAGGACGGTGCCCTGCTTCCAGTTTTCCTTGAATCCCTTCCAGAAATCCTTGAAGACATATCCCTCTTTGTTCTCAAGCATCTTGAACACGACCGAATATGCGGCGAGCGTGGAAGCCCCCACCGTGATTATTGGGAGGCTGAATAAAATCCAGCAGAAATTTAAAAGCAGGACACTGGCAAAAAAAGAGAGACCCTTGTAGAGTTTGCTTTCGGGACTGAATAATGACATATTTATAATATAACAGGAAATCGGGCGATTGGCAACCGCGCCCAAAATCATCTTGCGAAAAAGTTTTGTTTTAATGTAAAATATACTTATTCGGTTTACAATCAGGCGGTGAAAGAAAATGAAAAATCCTTGGGAAGAAATTAGTCTGGAAGATTACGAAAATCACATGTGCCTTGAGTCCGTGATGCAGCTTCAGACTATGAACGTCATAATGAAAAATCAGTTTGAAAAATATCCTGTCACAAGCGCGATGATTCTTGGAATTGCCGGCGGTAACGGGGTGGAGCATATAAACCGGAGCAAATACAAGGCGGTTTATGGAATTGACATTAACGAGGAATATCTTAAAGCCGTTGCCGAGCGTTATTCCGATTTCTCTGATGTCCTTACTTGCATGAAGATTGACCTAAACAATGAGACTGAAAAACTTCCGCATGCAGATTTGATAATCGCGAATCTTTTGGTTGAATACATCGGCTATGAAGTTTTCAAGAAAAGCGTCTTAAAGGTAAATCCTGAATATGTGTCCTGCGTGATTCAGATTAACACGGATAAAAAGAAATGGGTTTCGGACTCACCCTATCTCCATGCATTTGACCGGCTCGATGAAGTTCATCATCAGATGGAAGAAAAAGCCCTCAGCGGTTCAATGAAAGAGATTGGATATTCGCTGATATTTCAAGAATCAAAGGCGCTCCCGAACGGAAAGGCACTGGTGCGTCTGGATTTTCAGAGGAGTTGAAAATGGAAAACAAAGCCCTTTACGTCCTTGCAGGGTATGAGGACGAGACAGAGAAAAATCTTTCCGCCATGCAAGAAAAACTTTATGCGTCTGGATTTGAAGGAGTGCAGACAAAAAACATTCCCATGCACATAACGCTCGGCTCCTTTCCTTGTGAAAAAGAAAGCGAGTTGAAAAAACAGCTTGAGCAGATTGCGCAAAAGACGTGGGCATTTGATGTGACCGTCAATCATGTCGGGATCTTTGGCGGATCCGATGTGAATGTCCTTTTTGTCGCTCCGGACATAAACAGGCCCCTGCTCGATTTAAAGGAAAACTTCGGTGAAAGCTTTGACTGGACCCCGCACACCACGCTGCTGATTGACAAGAGCGATGTTGTTCACAAAGCCGTCCCAAATGTGATGGCTGATTTTCATCACTTTGTCGCAAAGGTGAGCGTGCTTTATCTGTACGAGTTTTGGCCCGCCCGGCATATTCTTACGGTTCATCTCAAGGGATAAAATTCAGGAGGAAGATTATGACGACAATTATTAAGCTTTCCTGGCTTTCACTTATAATTGCGATGCTCGGCGACATTGCGATTTCTTTTGTGCTGCCACTTTTTTACAAGACCTACAGCATTTCCAAAATGTCCATCAGTGCCTTGGGAAATCCGCAGAGTCCCGTAAGACTGATTTTTAATTTGTGGATGCTCGCGGAAGGGATTCTTTTTCTTTTTTCCCTGCCCGCCCTGTTCAAAAAATATCATGCGGTCTCGTCCGTGCTCACAAATGTGATGCTCGTTTTCATCGCGCTTTTTGCAATCGGTGCGTGCGTGTTCACATGCTTTTTCAGCGTCAATGAGTCAAAGGATGTCGTGACCGTCTCCTCAAAAATCCACGGCGTGGGTTCAGCGCTTGGCTTTATGCTTTTTCTTTTCGTCCCTCTCTTGCTTGGAATCATGTCATTTAAAAACGACGAGGGCATAATCGGAATAATCAGCGTGTGCTCCTTTGTAATCTCCATGGCATTTTTCGTTCTTTTTGTCATGTCGGATAAACCTGAATTTTCCGGAACACTCATCAGCAGCGAGGGCTTGTGGCAAAGATTAAATTTGATTTTTATGTATCTGCCGCTTTTAATTGCCGCCATTACCTCAACATCTCAATAAGATGCGGACCTCCTTACCTGCATGGGGATTGTAATCGCGACATAAACCAGAGTCAGGGCGAACGAAACTGCGAGTGAGACAATTCCGTAGACATTTGGATTCAGACAATATTCCGTGAACCAGAATGTGGGCAAGAAACTCGCGATGTATTTTATTCCGTTGTGACTTTCTTAGTCATTGCTAAAAGATATCAAGCGAAAAAAATAAAAAAATCCCCCGGAAACACAGACTCAACATCCGGCCCTCCGGGGGTCATTCAGATTAAAGCGCTAACATTGCAACTCTTGTCTTCTATTAGTCCTTTGCAGCCTCGTCCTCAGCGGCCTTTTTCTTGGCGGCTTCCTTGACATAGAAAGCATCCACATCGGCGACACCCAGCTCACGAGCTTCCTTGATCATGCTGTCAACCAAGGACTTAAACTCCGCGTCATTCTTTGCATACATCGCACGCCATGTTCCCGTCTTGATCGCCGTGGCAACCTGATTTGCGACAACCTGCAGCTCGTCGGATTTCGGTCCCTCGGAATAGGTTGATGAAGGAGCGAGCGTATATGCACCCTTTCCAAGATAATCCTCGACGGAAACAGAATTTGCCCATTCCCTCCACTTGGATTCAATTTCAGACTGAGGCGGGAGAGCGTTGCTTGCCCATGAATCCTTGTTGTAGGTCTCTCCGTTTGACTCGGGGTTTGTAGCGTCGTTTGCCCATGTGATGTTGTTCATCTGGAAAAGTCCGTCCTTGTATGTACCGGCATAAGGAGCTGGCATCGGAGTGCTCTGGTCGCTCTGGCACTTCTTTCCAAGGTCGGTGAAGTAGGTCTTTCCGTTTGCGTCATAATCCCATGCCACACCCTTGGGGCCGTAAAGCGATGTCATGAATCCCTCGGGAGTACAGAGCCAGTTGATGATTGCCATACAAAGCTCAGGATATTCTGTCTTTGCACCGATTGACCAGATGCGGTTTCCACCATAAACAGACTGTCCGTAGCAGATTGGAGACGCCTCGGTCGGGCGAACAGGATACATCGCCTTTCCGCTCTGAACGTGAGCATCCGTGTTGTAGGATCCTGATGCCATCCAGTTGAAGATGTTCCAGAAAGCGGTTCCGTTCACATAGTTCTCGCTCATGCCGTCATACTGCTGAGTCTGGCTGTCTGGATCAAGAAGTCCGTCCTGATAAAGATCGTTCAGGAATTTGAGAGCCTTCAAATAAGGACCGTTCTCCTCCAGGCATGAGTGATAGGTTCCGGTGGTTGGATCATAAAGGCCGAATCCGAATTCATCCCATCCGACGTAAGCGGTTCCAAGTGACTTAACATACATGACCATGTTTCCGTCCCAATCCGGGAAGAGAGAAACACCATAGGTCTCATTTCCCTGATCGTCGGTCGGGCAGATTTCCTTCATCTGCTTTAAAACCTTGTGCAGGTCATCCAGATTTTTAATCTCAGGTCTTCCAAGCTTGTCATAAAGGTCAAAGCGGAGATCCCAAGTATAGAAGAATCCCTGGCGGTCCTTTGAAGTTGTGGAAACTCCATGTCCGAATCCGTAGATTTTTCCTGTTGAGGAAATGTTGCGGTTCTTCTCAAGGGCAAGCGGCATGTTCTTCTTGATGTAGGAACCGTAGTTTGAAAGCAGGTCCTCCTCTTCCCAGTCAAAAAGCATTCCGCCCTCAGCGGCACCAAGATAGTCATCAGAATCATTTCCCCAGATAACGATGTCACCGAGGTTTCCGCTCTCCATACGGGTCGTGTAAGTGTTGCCGGACTCAGGGATGATGTTCAGCTTTACGTTGAACTTTTCCAGCATGACCTGACCGAACCAACCAAGCTGCTCTCCTGAATAGTTTGCGAGCTGATCGTAAACCTGCAGGGTAACAGTCTTCTCAGGAATGATGCTGCTGCTTTCACCAGAAGCAGAACTGGAGCCGGAAGCGGAAACAGGTTTCTTTTCTCCTCCGCAACTCATCATTGAAACAGCCGCAAGCACGAGAGCCGTACAGCCGACAGCCTTTACCAATTTTTTCATAATTCCTCCTAAAGAACTACGTTTAATACTAATATGATTTATCCGCCCTGCGAAAGAGTGGAAATTGAATCCAAAAGCGACCCGCAGGATCACCCCTTGACCGCACCGAGCATGATTCCCTTCTCAAAGTATTTTGACATGAAGGGATAGACAATCAGAATAGGAATTGCCGTCACCATTGATATGGTATACTTAATCACCTTCTGACTGCTCAGCTGCTCGCGGAGGGCATCCGAAATCACCGTGGTTCCAGCCGACATCTGTGCCGCAAGGTTCGTGGATGTGTTCAGATAATTCCAGAGCCTGTGCTGAAGTGTGAACAGAGCCGGTTTTGCCTGCATGAAAATCAAAGAGTCCTGAAACGAGTTCCAGTTTCCCACGGCACCGAAAATCGCGATGGTTGCAAGAATCGGTTTGCAAAGCGGCCAGATTATTTTAGTAAAGATGACCCAGTAGGATGCCCCGTCAATGGAAGCGGACTCCTCAAGCTCAGCCGGGATTGACTCAATGTAAGTCTTCACCAGAATGATGTTGTATGGAGCCACAATGCCGGGAATGATGTAAACAAGATAGTTGTTAGTAAGGCCTAACATCTGCATGGTCATAAAAGCAGGGATTATACCGGCGTTGAAATACATCGTGATAATCAGGAAGCGGTACCAGAATTTCCTTCCCCACATCTCCTGCTTCGTCATCAGGTAGCCGATGAATCCGCTCGCCATCACCATGAGACTCGTCCCCAAAAGAGTGCGCGATATTGTGACAATGAGAGCCGCCAGCAAATCCTTGTTGCTCGTCACGATTCTGATGTAGTTGCCGAAATGAATCTTCCTCGGGTAAAAATTTATCACGCCCTGATTGACCAAATCATTTCCCGAAATAGTATTTATGAAAAGATAATAGAACGGAAAAATGCACATCAAAGTAAACGCGATGAAAAAAGAATAATTCAGCACATTGAAAATTACGTCACCGGCTTTTATATATGTGTTCCTGCGAACCCTCGTTTTTTCCATTTTCATAACCTCCTATCAAACCACACTCTGACCGCGCACAAGCTTTGAAATGCCGTTTGCCAGAATAAGGAGCACGACGCTGATTACGGACTTGAGCATACCGATTACAGTTGAAAGAGGAATGAGTCCTCCGTTAATACCAATCTTATAAACGTAGAGATCGAGCACCTCAATGGCGGTCGTGTTCTGGGGATTCTCAAAACAAAGATACTGCTCCATTCCGTTGCTCAGGATTCCGGCGATGGAAAGCGTAAGAAGAACACAGTATGTCGGAATCAGCTCGGGCAAAGTGATGTGCCACATTTTCTGGAAACGTCCCGCGCCGTCCACCGTAGCCGCCTCGTAAAGCTGCTGGTCAATTCCGCTGATTGCAGAGAGATAGATGATTGCGCTCCATCCCAGTCCCTTCCACGTTCCCCATGCCCACATCTTGAACCAAGTATGAGAGCCGCTCATCAGGAGATTTTTTCCCTTGTCCCAGATTCCCTGCTGCACAAAGAAAGTAGAGAGGAATCCGTCCGTACTGAAGATTGCGAGAGCTACGGCATAGACCAAAACCCATGAGATGAAGTTTGGAATTGTTGTGCAAGTCTGAACTATGCGCCGCACATGCTTGTTCTTCACTTCGGAAAGGAAGATTGCAAAAACCATCGGGAGCCAGCTGAACGCAATTCCGATTCCTGACATAGCAAGAGTGTTTATCATCACGCGTCCGATATGCTTTGCCGTCGCAGGATTTTTGAAAAGATTCGTGAACCAGTAGAATCCGCGGAACTTGTCCATGGAAAGAGTGTCACCCGCATGATAGTCAAAGAAAGCGTAACGCCATCCCCAGAGCGGCAGATAGGCAAACACAAAGAGAAGCACGGCGAAGGGAAGGAACATCAGGAAAAGCTGAAACTTGGGCTCAACATGCGCCTTCTCTCCTTTTTGCGGGGAAGGAGTAAAGATAAAAGTAAGGACTGAAAAAAGCATGACACAGGCCGCGAGGATTCCGAAGAAAAGAATTCCAAAAGGATTCATCGGGCTGGTCCTTGAAGCGAGGGAAGAATCTGCCGTCACGATGTTTGCCAGCTGAACCTGCGCCGCCTTGATTCCGAATATACAGACCAAACCGAGAGCCCCGCCGCTTGCCGTAAGAATGTTCCCGAGTCTCTTGAGCTTGTTGTTTCCCACGGACATGCATCCGCCCACACCTGCAAGCATCGCGCCGAAACAACAGAACATGCTCGCAAAAAAATCAAGGCGTATGGAAGATTCCGGGATCCATCCGTTTTTCATCATGCGTCCAAGTCCGTCAGTCAGGCTCTTGTAGAAAAATCCGGACGTGAACAGAGACAGGTTCCGGTTGATTTTTCCGCTGATTCTCGCAGGATTAATACCCGGCAAAAACAAAAGAACAACATAAAGCACTACCAGAATCCGCAAGACATAATAGAAGATTTTATTCGCGCGTTCCTTTGCGGTCAAAGATTTCTCAATCTCAGGCACTTTTTGACTCCTCACTTAAAAAAGGGAAAGGGACAAAGCCGTCTTTCATCCTAATTAACTGAGTCCATTATCAACTTATTTTGACTTAATTAAAACCACAAATTTTGTAGCTGTTTACTATGATTTTTTGGAAAGAAAATTTCCACCTGTAATTTTCAATGCCAACGAATTTAATTTTCTAAGTTTTTTCATCGCGCGTTTTGACCTTTGTTACAGTCAGTCACGCTGTCCGTGGACTTTGAGAATAGAGACAATCAATAATAAGATAATATATAATTTCTTTTTCATTTTTATTTTCCTGATTTCCACACAAAAGGATTCATCATGCCGAACGTCCTATGACAGCAGCGAGGCATACTTGCCCCGCTTCTCAGGTGGAATATTTAAGGTCTCCATGACCTGGGGAAGCGGCATGTTCAGTTTTTGCATCATGAGCCGCATGGATTCCAAGCGCCCTTTCTCAAGCCCCTCTTCCAGACCAGTCAAACGCCCTTTTTTAAGCCCCTCCTCCAAGCCCCGTTTCTCTCCTATTCTGATCCCTTCCTCAAGGGACTCCTCTCTCTGCGAGGCAATGTCATCCTTGTAGTCATATTCCATCAAAAACATATTGAACACCTCCGTAGATTTCCTTTCCAAATACTCAGGCAGGATCCCCTTCCTGACGGCCTCACGCACTGCCCAGCTAAGCGGATCCATCTTCCCTGTCCTGTGGGCCTCCCTGAGCAACGCGATGAACTGTGAGTACTGCCTCAGCGCAACACATTTCTCAAGCAGGGCATCCCCCTTTCCCACGTTTATGTTGTACACCCTCACCACGAGCTCCAGAGTCGCATCATCAGGCTCTCTCCCCTCGGGACGGATATATGCGTCGGAGAGCCTCATAACCTCCTCGGCGGGAAAGTCGTCCGTTCCGTTGTAGAGCACGTAGAACTCGGGCATCGGAATCTGGATTCGGCTCCGATAGTACTTTTTCCTCGCGGGAATTATCCTCTCGTAAATCCGCGTAACATAATCCAAAAGACGAAGCGGCATGTTCTGGTTTATCGTGGACTGGTGCTCTATCAGAACCACGACCTGTCCGTTCACCATCATGGCGACGTCGTTCGCATAGCTCATGTACACCGCCCCGTCAATCATCTCGGGCTCAAGCTTAGTGTCCTCCAGCCTCAGGTCCGTTCCGTGCAGGGCATTGTAAAGCGAAAGGAAGTTCTCCTTTGCGTTTATGTCCTTTCCGAAGAGGTCTACGAACATGCTGTCCTTTATCCTGCGGTTCCCGCCGCCGGGAATGTCTTTCTCCGCCATAAGCCTCAATCGCTCCTTTATATTATAATGCATTTCTTTTGAAATGTGAAGGATTTTATAAATCAACAGCGATTCAGAAAAATCCCTTCATATAATATAATAGCCGCGAATCTTCGCCACGGTAATCAAATTGACAAAAAATTTTTAAAAAATTGGAAAAAATTTGAGGAAATGTCTTAGTCACATGAATGGAGATCTGTGGGGCCAAGAGGGTTTGGATTCCGGCATGCGTAGGACGCTAGATGTGGGGTAAAACTATGAGAATGACCCTTCAAAAATAAAAGTCTTTTATAAAAAAAATAGTCAATCCAAGAAAACCAATGCTGCCTACAATAAGTCCCCAAAATATTTTTATATCCAACGCACCCACATCTTCATTGGATTTCAATTCCCTATACTGCGCTGGAATCTGCATTGAAGTGCCAACAAACAAGAGAAAAAAATACAGTATAATAAGTTTCGGAAAAGACTTAGTTATTATGAAATGAATAATAAATGATGTAAAAGCAACGGCATCCAGAACGCACCCTATCCTTTTTAATAAATTCATTCGTTTCCTCTTTTTCTATCGTTTATGTTGAGTATATCCCAGCATGTCTGAGCATTTTCACTTTCAGCGAGTTGCTTAAGTTGCGCGCGGTAACGCAACTTTTCATCATCGATGCGAGGAATCTGATTTCTACGGTTGTCAAGGATTTCGTATAAAGAAGGACACAGCCCTTTTTTATAAAATCAATATATTCATCAATCTGCCCATTGCAATAGAAATATCTTGCAAGCTGACGGCATGCTTTTCCGTCTCCCTTTTCAGCAAGTTCGGAAAGATTACTCAGCGTTTCATCAGGAAGATTGAATGGTCCAGGATTCCATTCCTGCAAAGAAGCCTTTATGAGAGCAACATTCCAATGCCCATCTTCAGTTTTTTTTGTTCCGGGACTGGCTTTGCCTTTCTTCAAACCGGCAGAAAAAACTAAGCTTGCACATAAAATCAGCATAACACCAACGATTGTTTTTTTATTCATTTTTCCTCCTGTTTTTTTTGTTCCTTTTTTACCTTGGCTCTATTTTACTTTTTTTTCATTTTACACATTTAACATCTTTTTTTCTACAGACATCTTGTGATATAATGGGGCAGGAGTTGACGGATAAAAATGAAAAGATATTGCACGAACTGTCAGAAAGAATTTGATTTTGCCATAAAGAGCATGAAAGATTTGGACAATCTTGTCTGCCCGGAGTGTGGTTCAAAGGTGGACAAAGACAGCCGGAATCCAGCGGAAAATGTGTCGGCGGAAACAGAGAAAACGGAAGAGGCCATAGGAAATGCGTTCATGACCCTCATGCATCTAAGCTACATTTTTTACATTGCAATTTCCCTTGTCTCGGTCGCGGCGTATTTCCTGCATTGGGACAAAGTGCTTTACATCACAACCGCAATCAGCTTAGGTGCCTTTTTAATCCAGTTGCTTTTGCAAATGCTCACATTCAGGACAGGCCTGCTTTTTCTCCCCATAGGAGCCGCAGCGGGTTATTTTATCCTGAAGTCCATACAAGGCGCATGTCTCGGAGTCGCACTCGTGTTCATAATCCGCCATCTGATCCGGGACGTGATTTTCCGTCTCATCGGCAAGCTGATTTCCGCATGCGCAAGAGCCTAGACAAAAGCGTGTACCAGTGTTAATCTATAGATTAAGGAGTGCATCAAAAGCCTATGAAACGATTATTTTTTATTTTATGTTTACTGTGCAGCTTTAGCCTGTATGCCGCCCCCAAAAAAAACAATACAGTTTTTGAGGAAAAGCTTGGGCAAGAAACTGTGGGTTTTTACTTTAGCAGCGAGAGTAACATACGAACTGCAATTTTCACCGATTCAATGAAAGCAGAGGTAAATGTTCTATTGTATGATTCCTCTGAGTTTCAAAAGGTAAAGGAAATTGCTTTTGAAAGCAAGGTTCTTGTCAAATCCGTTAATTCAAGGGCTCAGTATGAATCCAAGAACATTTATCAAGAGATATTAAAAAAATTCAAGGCATTCGCACCGACAACAAAGGAAGAGTTAGATTTCTATGGCGATTTCGGTTTTGTACGCATACGGTATTTTATTACACAGACAGCTTACAATACCAACAAAACAATATTTCAAGGTATGTCCACTTCGGATGCAATAAGCGAATTGACAGCTTCCCAAGAACTTTCGGTCTGGTCTTTCACAGATGAAATCAAAGGATTCCTTAACAAGGAAAAATATGGCTACAAAGCAACTCATCCTGATATAGAATTGAAATACTCATTCACACCCACAGATCAGTTTCCAAGCAAACTGGATCCTGTTCTTGCATCTGGAATCGGAGCTCCGGATGTATTCGGTCTTGAGGATGCCTTTGTACGCAAATACGTTGAGTCCGGATACCTTCTAGAACTTGATGATCTCTATGCGGAAGTCAAGGACAAAATGAATGATTACCCAATGAAAGTCGGCAGCTACAACGGTCATGTATATGCGATGTCATGGGATGTGGAACCCGGCGCAGTGTTTTATCACAGAAGCCTTGCAAAAAAATACTGGGGAACAGATGATCCTGTGGAAGTGCAGAAAAAACTTTCCGATCTTGACACATTCCTTGCCACGGCGCGCGAGCTAAAAAAATTATCACGAGGAAAATGCAGAATTGTTTCTACAACCGGAGACCTCTTTATGCCGTACAAGGGTGCCCGCAAGCAGCCCTGGGTCGTAAACGACAGACTTGTTATTGATCCAGCAATGGAGAAATACATGGAGGTGTGCAAGATTTTTGAGGATGAAAAACTTGCCGTTAGCGGTGTCAGCCAGTGGTCAGAGAGTTGGTTTGCCGGTATGAACGGAACTTTGAGGGACGAGACTGGTGCCGACATTGAGGTTATGTGCTACTTCCTTCCGCCCTGGGGACTTCACTATGTCCTTAAGACAAATGCCCCCAGAACATCTGGTGATTGGGCAATGTGTGCAGGACCCGCTCCTTATCGCTGGGGTGGAACTTGGATTGGCGCATACAAAGGAACAAAGAACCCCAAGGCCGCAAAGGAGCTGATCAGATATATTGCAACAGATGACAAATTTCTTGAGGCAATGGCCAAAGACTCTGGATACGTAGTAAGCAACATCAACGTTCAGAAGAAAATTAAAAAGAATTTCTCAGAACCCTTCCTTGCTGGACAAAACCACTACGCACAGTTCTGCGAAATGGCAAAGGGTGTTGACGGCTCTCTTACTCAAGGTACCGACCTGCAGATTGAGGCTCTTTGGACAGAGGCTGTAACCGCTTATCAGCTGGGCGAAAAGACCAAGGCCGAAGCTCTTACTTATTTCAAGGAGTGGGTTTATAATACAATGGGATTATAAATTCCAAGTTTAGATATATTGGTACAAATCAAAAAAACACGGAGCAAAAAATGGACGACTGTATTTTCTGTAAAATCATCAAGGGAGAGATTCCCAGCTTTAAGATTTATGAGGATGAGTATACCTATGCATTTTTGGACATTGCGAAGGATGTGGACGGACACACTCTGGTCATTCCGAAAAAACACGTGCGGAGCATGCTTGAATGTGATCCCGAGACCATGACGCACGTTATGGAAAGCGTTCAAAAAATCAGCGCGCATTACATCAACGACTGCGGATACGGCGGCGTGAATCTCTTCAACTGTACGAACGAATGTGCGCATCAGTCCGTATTCCATTTCCATGTCCACATAATCCCGAGAAAGGAAAATGACGGCATTCGCGGAGTCCCGGATTTCAAGGGTGCAAAACTCCCGCTTGAAGAAATGCACGAAAAACTAAAGATGAAGGACTAGAATCAAAAAAATTCCATCGGTACCGGGGGAAGGAAATTCCCCCAGCTTTCCACTTTCATCTTTCAGTTTTCAACTCTCATCGCTCCACTTTCCAGAACTCGAACATATCCGGGTGAGTCTCAATCTTGAAGACTGTCTCGGACGGCGCGTGGGTCCATTTGTTCTCAGGGATCTGCTTGAACGGCTCGACCTCATTGCGGAACTTGCGGTTCAGGCACACGAGTTTTTTCGCTCCACCCTTCACATGGACATAGCACGGCTGGGCACCCTCGTTCATATACTCATAGGCGTAGGTGATGAAGCTTCCGTTGTCGTAAAGGAAAAGCCCCACGTTTTTCGCGCACTCAAGATAGACATCCAGATTCGTCGCGAATTCCTGCCTGATTGCGCTGAGGACATCCCTTGGCAGATTCTGTATGTCGCTGAAATTATCCGGGACGACAAGAGTTACCATCTGTCCCTTTCCATAGCAGTCACGAATCAGTATGGGGAAATTCTTTTCGCTCGTCATTCCCTTCAAAAGCATCCAGCTCGTGTTGTTGCGGTGCTCCATCAGCGGGAATGTGATCGGACTGATTGCGGGAATCTTGTATTGCTCCCATGAGTCGTTCGCCTGAACCTGATAATGCGTCGCCGTGAGGTGCCGGTCCCTGTAGCGGATTGAAGTCATCTGCTCAATTCCTTTTCCGAGCATCAGCTTGACGAATCCGCTTGTGACGATTGCATGTCCGCCGTTACGCACATAGCTCTCCAATTTTTCCATGACGCACGGATCCGCTGTGGAAGCCGCCGTAAAGAAAATGGTCTTCTCTTTTTCCGGAAACTCAGGTGTCGGCTCAAAGGGAATTCCCTGCAATCCCAGATAGTCCGCAAGATGATCCTCACCCTGGGCGTTCACAGGATGATACTCGGCCACACCCACGCACTCTCCAACCTGAGACATAAGCGCGTCGATTTTTTGCATTTGGAATCCAAGCGTCGGAACAAAATAATGGTCGTAAACCAAGGGCCAGCAGAAAATCATCAGCTCACGGGCACGCGCAAATGCCGTAAGATAAGCCTGCTCCAGATAATCCTCCATGGGATAGCACTGATAAGCGTCAAACCATCCGCCCCCATTTCTTCCCGGCGCAAGATTTTCCATCCACCGGACAAGAGAATAGGAAAGGTATCGCGGAAGATTCTGGTCCTGATCCATTATGTTGCGTGTCTCGGTTCCAGTGTAAACTCCGTCAAAAATATCCCGCTGCTCGCCGGGATTGTAACCTGCCTCGGCATAGCTTTCCATCCAGTTCGGGTACTTGATTACGACCTTGCACTTCGGGTTCACCTTTTTCGCGGGACCCACAATCACGTTCTCGCTCACGTCCTTCATCAAAGCAAGCCTGTACTCCTGCCATGTTCGGTCTCCCTTCGCCTTGATGCAGTCTTCGCAAGTGCAGTTCGTAAAATAATAATCGTCCAAAATTATTTCATCAAAGATGCTCGCCGTAAACTCAATGTTCTTCTGAATCTCCGCGCGGAAATCCTTGTCGGTGTAGCAGTATGTGTCAAAGAGTCTCTGGCTCTTGTATTCCTTTCCCGGAATGTCTCCCCATTTTGATGTGGTCGTAAATCCACCGGCGACCTCAATCCCGTGCTTTTCAAAAAATGATTTCAGAAGCAGGAGTTTTTCCCTGCTCGCAAGTTCTCCAGAGCGGTATGGCTCGACGTAAACTTTGTCCACCCCGACGTATCGCTCGTAAAAGGCAAGCTGCTCCTCAAGCTCCTCTTCCTTGACGTTCACCACCCAGTGCACCGGACAATAAATGACCGACTTAAAATTCTTGTAATGCCCCATGTTGATTTCCTCCTTTTTTGAATCCGACAACGGCACGATTTTTTCATTATAATATGAAAATCAAAAAAAGCACAATGCGGATTTTGCGGGGGATTACTTGATTTTTGCTGTTTTAGAGTCCCCCATAAAAGATTTAAATCCGTGCCTGCCTGCTATTATTAAATAACTGACCATTATTGTACACTATCCACGTAATTCAGCAATTCATCATAATTGCTGATTTTGAACAAATCCTCATCTTTGATTTGAATATTTAATAGGGATTCAATATTTTGAACTAAATAAATAATCCCGAAAGAATCTATTCCAAGCTCGGTAAAAGATGTTGCATTTTTAATTACTTCTATTTCTGTTTTAAGTTCAGATATCAAAAAGGCATCAATTTTTTCTATCCAATTATTCATTATTATTTCCTATAAGTTTTTCCTAAATCTGTTTTTTGAGGTTGTGAGTCTAAAATTTTTGTTTCAGAAATTCTTTTATGTAAAATCAAGTTTGAATTCACAACTTTTATGTAATCTAATAATTCCGACTTTGATAATGAATTAGAAAATATTTCCGCATAAATTTTTTGCCCTCTAAATATTATCTTACAATAATCAATTTTTGGATTATGCAGTATAACTTCCTCTACTTCCTCAGGATAGAATTTTTCACCATTACTTAACACTATCAGACTATTCTTTCTTCCATGAATAATAAGATTTTTGTTTTTATCAAATAGACCAAGGTCACCAGTCTTGTACCATTTTCCTTCAAACACAGCTCTTGTTGCTTCTTTATTTTTGTAATATCCAAGCATAACATTCTTACCTTTTACTTGAATCTCACCATTTTTTATGCGTATTTTGTTACAAATTCCTTCTTTTCCAACTGTTCCTACAACAATATTTGTTAATTCTTGAACTGTTACAAGCGGGGAACATTCTGTAGCCCCGTATCCTTGAACTAAAATAACTCCTTGATTCTGAAAAAATAAGACCAAATCATTTGAAAGTGAGGCACTTCCACAAAAAATAATTTTCAAGTTCTCCTTTATAACTTCATTATCCTGATTAGGACTTGAATATATCAAAGATAGTAATTTTACTAGCGATGGGACTACAAAAAGATGATCTGGTTTAAATCTTTTTAGATTTAATAAAAAATTATCTTTTACATCATTAAAAATAGTTGTATTACAAGTTATAAAATTAAACATTATTTCAAGACACAGTTCATATAAATGCCAAAGAGGAAGTACGGCTAATGATTTTCCGTTAGAATTTAGATTTATCTTACTTATTTCATTTAATAAAGAACAAATAATATTCTTCTGCGAAAGCATAACATATTTCGGCCAATCTGTTGTCCCTGATGTCTTAATTATTACTGAACAGTTTTTTGGAATGTTTTTATCTATGTTTTCTTTTTGCGTTCGAATTTGATTAAATTCAAATGAATCAATAATATAATCTATATCTAAAAAATTATTTTCTTTTTGGAATTCTTCATCAGATAATTCGGGATTTAATACTACAGAAATATTATTACTTACAATAGTAGAAAAGAAAACAACAAACCAATTATATGATTTTAATTGTTTTATATATATTTTTTTTCGCTCTCCAAATAACTCTTTAAATGAATTAGATGTATTTGCAACGTCGTTATAAAAATCATTATAAGTTTTATTTATCCAATTTCCGTCACTAAAATATTTAAAAGCTACTTTATCTGAATAATTATGAACAATATAATTTAGCACTGATGAAAAATCTGCATGTAAGAAGTTTTTATATTCTTTTTTATTCATAAACTATACTCCTTACTTCGCCCGTGATAATTTTTTTAAATTATTAAAACCAAAATATCTATATATCAGGATTCCCTGATGAGTAATAATAACAATTATGTGAACATTTCTTTCTAATATTTCGTTCATACCTAATGTTAATCTTTTTCTTGCTTCAGCTAAGCTTTCTCCTCCTTCAGGCTTTGCATACTTATCTTTCCAATATTCTTTTATTTCATTTTGGTTCAATTGAGAATCTAGCTTTGAATGTCCCTCAAGGATTCCTATTTTTTTTTCATTTAGTAATCCAGTAGTTTGTCTAAATCTTACTAATGATGAACCATATATTGTAAATACATTCTTCTTTGACAAGTATGAAACATCCATTGGGATTTCTATATGTTGACCAGAAAGAATGGAACAAGCTATTTGACCACAATACTTTTTTTCAAGAGCATAACTATTCTTTAAGTGACTTACCAAAATATTTGTCGTCATATTCTATAAAAAGTCTTCTTTCAGATTCTGGATTTAGAGTACTAATCAAAATCTGAAAAACCATCTCCTCCATCTCATTATTATAATAATATTTTTCTAGTTGTTCAACAACCTTATAATATTCGTTTTTACGAATTTCTACAGCACATTCATAGTTTTCTTCATTATTTGTAAATGGATATGTCCCAAATAATGTAAAATAAAGCATGACACCAAAAGAAAAATAATCAGATTTTCTTGAATTACCATGTTTTAAATCAACTAACTGTTCTAATGGCCAATGTAGAAAAGCATTTGTTCCCAATCTATTTTTTTTATTTACTGAAGATGCAGTTGAGAACTCTTGTCGGACACTTCCGAAATCCAAAAAGAATAAACTATTATTTGCTGTAATGATAATATTCTTTTCCTTAAAATCTCTTAATATATATGAAGGAGTATGGTTATGAAATATATTAAATAGTTCCGTTGCCATTTGCCATTCTAGCTGAACAAGTTTGTTGCTGATATTTGAATGCTTTTTAATATACTCTCTTAAATTTTCACCTTCTATGTAGGAATGAATAAGGTATTTCCCTTCTTCAGAAAAAGTAACTAATGAAGGAACACAAGTTGTATGAATTTTAGTTGTATATTCATATATTTGAATTTCCTTTAATAAAGTATGTTCAATAATTGCTCTATTCTTGTTTGGAGAATAAATCGGAATTTTTATTATAATATTCTCATTTGTAATTCTATCTTGCGTTTTAAATATTAGGCCTTGTCCACCCCAGGTTAATAAATTTAGAATTGATAATTCTATTCCATATTTATTTTTTATTTCTTGAAATATCGTTTGCGTTTCTTCATTTGCGATAATGATTTGTATTTCTTCAAAAGAAAGTGCCATTTTTTTACATCCAATTAATTGTATAAGTTTATCCAAATATTAAATTGATTTTGCTTAAAGAACTGCTTACTATCATTTTGTGCCTCATTTCTGATTTTCTTACTTTTTAAATTGTTATATTTGATAGTTTGCTTTGATAATGATTCTGGAATATCTGTTTTAAAAAAAATACCATTTTTTTTATTTTTTACTACAGAACTAATACTCCCAGTATTTGTTGTTATAATTAATTTACCCATAGCCATGGCATATAAAATTACTTGGGGAATTCCTTCTGCATTTCCTTTTTTATCTTTGCGTGCTGGATGCCATAAAATAGAATTTTGTTTAATTATTTCCAATGTAGTTTCTAAAGGTTGCTCCCCAAGCCATGTAATTCTCTTATTTAGCATTAAATCTGAAGCTAATTCCTGTAAATATTCTTTTTCATCCCCATCGCCTATAATATATAATTTATAATCATTTGGAAGTTCTTGTAAAGCTTTTATAGCAATATCAATACCTTTTTTAGGAATAAACCTTCCGACAACAGTAATATTATTATTTAGTTCTGAATCTTGATTTATCTGTACATACTTTTCCTCTATTGAGGGAGGAATAATTAGTAACTTATTTTTTAAGCAATGTAATTCTTGTAATTTTATTTTATCTTTTTTACAAACCACGGTAGCATATTTTGCACCATTAACAAAAAAAGCTAGTTTTGAACAGATATCAGGATTATATATTTTTGTATTTGTATCATAACCACCATGAAAAGTAATTATATATGGTATATCAAAAATCTTTGAAAGTGCAACAATACTAAGAGATGGTAAACCATCGAAAACTATATGAACAATATCAAAACCTTTCCAGAACTCCTCAGTGACAGAAAGTTCATTTAAAAGAATCTTATTGGAAAATTTTTCAAATATAGCTTTATGATTATCATAAAAATATTTTGCGCATATCGTAAAATCAACATAATCTTTCATAAAATCTAAGAAACTCATTATTGCATAATGATTACTTTCCAAAAAATTATGAATATAAAATAAACACTTTTTCTTCATTATATTTTTCCAAAAATTTCTCTTTATTTATTATGTATTCATAACATTTTTGATTATTTAAGTTAATAGTTTTTGTCTCACAAATATCAGAAAAAAAACTGCATAGTGAATTAGAATAATTATTGGAAGCTAAAACTCTCGCAAAGATTTCTTCTTGACTTATTATTATGTTATATAAATATGAAAGCATTGCAATACAAGCTTCTTTTGTTGGACTGAATTGATTTGCTAATTGATATAAGGATATATTTTTTCTTAAATATGGAATATCTAGAGTAAAACGGCCTACTTCACATCTTCCATTTTCTATTTTATAACCAATAGCACCAATATAAGCATTATTTTCTTTTAAATGAATTTCAAGGAGAGTATCTTGAATGTTATTAATATGATTTGTAATCCAAGTACATGACTGTTTTATATTCTCGACTTCAGAAAAGAAAAAATATGAGTTAGTTATTCTTGATTGAGAACATCTCTCAAGATTTTCTTCTTGAAATGAATGTAAATATATATTCTTATAATCAATTCTCATTATTAAAATAATCCTCAATTTTCTTAATGATGTACTCTTGATTCCTTTTAGTTAAGGCTGGATAGCAAGGAAGTGTAACTATCTCATTAGAAAATTTTTTTGCATTTGTACATAACTCTATTGTTGAAAAAAGAGGATGATCGGCAAGATTGGGATAATGCATACTTGTAGAAATGTTATTATTTGCTAAGTATTCTCTAAAATCATTACGAATTTCAGCAGGTATTTTAATTACATACATCAAAAAAGAATCTTGCTCTGAACGAGATAGCAATGTTATATGATTAATTTTTAATAAAGCTTTATCATATTTATTAAAGATTTGTTTTCTTGCAGATATGTTTTTTTTGTATCGTGATTTGAACAAATTTATTGTATAAAAAGCTACCAAATCGTTTTGTAATAGTTTTAAGCCATGAGTATTACTAAAAAAGTAATTGCGATGCATTAATGACGATGTTCTCTTTATTGTATCTTCACATAGACCAACATTCGCGATACTTCGTGCTTTGTTTTCTAGAGATGTATTTTTGCACCATATAAGACCACCTTCTCCGGAAGGTAATTCTTTCATTACATTGAAAGAAAAACAACATATATCAGCAATTTTTTCTGCATCATAAAAACCAATTCGATGTGCACAATCTTCTATAAGTGTAATATTTTTTTCTATACAAATATTTTTAAGTTTATTTATTTCAGCTTTTTGGCCATATAAGTCAACTATAACAATTGCTTTAGTTTTTTTTGTAATATATTTATGAATTAAAGAAACGTCTAATATTCCAGATTCATTAACATCGGCTATCACAACTCTTAATCCGGCTGTTTTGAAAGCCATTGCTGTGCTTACAAATGTAATTGCAGGAACAATAACTTCATCATTTGGAGTAGAATATATAAGTCTAGCTGCTACATATAAAGCTGATGTACAACTATTTGTGGAAATTGCAAAACCACCAAATTTGTTGGTAAACATGTTTTCTATTTGTTTTGCATAACGTCCATAACCTAACCACCCTGTTTTAAGCGGTAAAGCAATTGAATGTTTAAGAGCAAATGGAATATATGGTTTATATAGAGGTATCGATTTCATTTTCTTTTTAGTATATCCTCAAATACTTTTATGTAGCGTTCCGCTTCCAATTTTGGATTATGTTTTTGGATTATAGTCTCTCTAGCAGAATCACCATATAACTTTAATTCTTCCTTATTGCTTATTACATCAACTATTGTATCTGCAAGTCCAGAAATATCTCCTGCTTTGACTACACGACCATTCTCTTTATCTGTAACAACATCATTCATAATTGTAGTTGTAATAGGACACAAACCTACTGACATACCCTCTAACAAACCGTTTGCCATACCATCATCTAAACTAGGAATACAAACGACATCAGCAATCGAAGCATAATGTAATACTTCAGTTCTTGGAATTTGACCAGTAATATAAATAATATGTTTTTCTTTTAATTCTTCCCATAATGGACCGATAATCATTTTTTCTGCTCCGGAAATATCAGGTCCGATGACCATAAGTCTAACTGGAATATTCTTTTCTACGATTTGTCTTAAAGCTTTAGCAAGAATTACAGTACCTTTCTTTTCTCTTAAAGAACCAATAAAAGTTATAATTGGATCATTTTCACTCCAGCCATTTTTTTCTATTATCTGTTGTTTTAATGTATTATTGCTTTCAATGTCTTTATATAAAAAACCATTTTCGATACAACATATTTTATCTTTAACTTCTTTGAAAACTGTTAAAGTTCTATTCATCAAATGATGATTAACAGTAATAATCGAATCACATTCATCTAGAACCCATTTTGTAACAGCAAAACGATTAACATGAAAAACATTTCTACCAATATCATTGCCTCTGATTCCAACGACATGTTTCATATGCAATTCGTTTGCTAACATTTGTGCTAAATAACCAGAATTAAGTACATAAAAAGAAAGTATTATATTAACATCTTCATTCTGTAAAATATGTAACATTTGATTAAATGCACGTCTACGTAACACTGCTTTATATTTCTCATCTAACATTTCAACAGTAGTCTTCATCGTTGCATTTTTTAAAAAGAAAGGACCTACTCTATATACTTTTACACCTTCATCTACTTCTTCAAAACAAACATCTTCTGAAGTAATAGGAACTGTATTTTCAAATGTAAGTATTACAACCTCACAATTCAATTTTACGAGTTCTCTTGCTATTCGTTGTGCTGATGTAGCAACTCCTCCCGACATTGGAGGATATCCTTCGGCTATAAATCCTATTTTCATTTTTTTCCCCATGCTTGATGATTTAGCTTTACAAAACCATCTGTACATTTGATAACAACTTCATCATCAAAAGCATATGACGAAATCTTTATTTGTTTCCATTCTTCTATAGTTCCCTCATAATCGATATATTTAAGCTGAGGACATGGAATAAAGGCATTTGCATCAATTTCAATAATTCCTTTTTTTATTAATACATAATTCAAGTTTTTACAATTTTCAAATGCATAGCTATGTATTTTTTTGATATTATTGGGTATTTCTATGTGTTCTAAAGATATGCAATCTGCAAACACATATCCTTCAATTTCTATTAAATTTTCAGGAATTGTTATATGCTTTAGAGATTTGCATTTTACAAATGCAGATGCTCCTATATGGTTGACTGTTTTAGGAATACTTATTGACTCCAAAGAAATTGCTGAAGCAAAACAATGACGACCAATTTCAGTCAGTCCATTAGGCAATTTAATATAATGTAATGAACCACATCCAAGAAAAGCCCCGTCATCAATCTTTTTAATTGTATCAGGAAGTTCAATTATTGTACCTCCCCAATTTTCAAACGCATATTTATTAATTTTAATTATACCATTAGATATTTTTAATATTTTCTTTGAATATATATCTTCTTCTGGGCTAGTATTATTAGATATAATAAATAGAACAAAAAGAAATAAAAAAATTACTAATATATAAATAATACCACAAACTATTTTTAACAGCATCCTTATTTACACCTGTCTTTAAATTTTTTCATATTATTATTTATCTGATAAATAGATTTCATCAACGGTAAATCAAACTGTGCTATAAAAGCCGGAATATCTTTATTTAAACAGTGAGAATCATAATATGGTTGTTCTTCATAAACAAATGTATGGCTTGGATTTATACGACTATCTGCAAGTAGAAGGTTTCTTACATCATCATATTCGACACCTGCTATTTTACAGGCTTGGGCTATTTCATTAAAAAAGGTGACTTTTGTTGCAAGAAAACAATTTTCTGCATATTTTGCAATTATAGCTGTTTTAATATCAGTATAATGAATATGAAAATCACCAGAGTAAGCATGTTTATAAAGAGAAGCAACTTTATTACAAAACTCTCTTCTACCACCTAAAATAACAAAATCCTGTTTACAAGAATGTGGCGTGGTTCCTGTAAATTCTGGAGAATAAATAGCATTTTCTGGAAGTTTGTCAATAATATTGACTGGAATTGTAGACTTTATAACTATGATTTCAGAATTTACTTGTTCGCAAACTTCAAGGACTGAATCTATATTTGCAGATCCATCATCTTTTTTATCTGTTGGTACACATACAAAAGTTATATCATACTTTGTATCTAAATTTGTAATCTTTTTAGGACAGTCATCTACAAATGGATCAAATACATCTAATGAACCATTGACCGCTTTAGTTAAATAAGAGAATTCGTTATATAAAACTTTACCGATATTTCCATAGCCGCATTGAAGTACTTTCATTCTCTATTTCCAAGTTTATTTTAGTGGCCATTTTAATTAGAAAGTGGTATTTTGTCAATATTCGCCTTGCTGCTTACCCAAAAACACGATAAAATGAAACAACAAACAGATTTGAGGGAAAAGAAGGGACAAATGTCGAGAAGCATTCATTGGACACTTAAAAAACTGTTTGCACAAAAATCAACGCGAGAAATTGAGGAAATGTGCGACGTGGGAAATCCCGATTATGCGGTGGCTGAATGGCGGAAGAAGCTCGAAATCAAACGGCACATAAAAGAGGCACGAAAAGCAAAAAAGCTTGGCTCAGGTTCTGTGACAAATTATGATTTTGGGAAAAAATGACCAAGGATAAAAAGTTTTCAGGTGACTGCGTTTTTATAAATGATGACGAATCTCTTTTTGCGACAGTAAGCAGAAACTCAGTGTACGTTCACAGCATTGAGACAAGGAAAACGATTTTCAAGACAAAGTCTTTGAGCAATCTTGATTGTGCCGCCGTTTCTCCTGACAAAAATCTGCTTGCGGTCAAAAACACATCAGGCACACTTGCGCTCTATGACATGAAATCCGGGGAGGAACTTTGCCGCGACGACATGGAAAGGACTGAGGGCGAGCCGATGTTTTTTACATCCAGCGGGAAGCTCATAATTGATTTGGACTGGGGCGGCAGGACGATGCTCTTTGACTGCGGCACAAAATCACACTCAATTCTTGACAACACACGTCCGCTTTTCAGGTGCGATTTCATTCACTACGACCGTTTCAGTAAAAAAATCTACCGCTTTATGGCAAACGGCTTGGGCTACGGTCCCGGCATTGTTCAGACCACATGCATTGACGAAAATCATCTTTCCCCGGAACAAGTCACTTATGAGACCGTGCGGGATTTTAAGAAGGAGCTCCCCGACCATATCCACGGACTTTCGTTCTGCAAAAAGCACAATTATTGGTATGATTTTAAGGAGGAAAAAATCATCAAGTGCGGCAAAGATTTTAAGAAGCTCGGTTCCCTCAATCTGCCAGAAACAAATTCCGTGACAAAGGCAAAAAAAATCTGGGTTTCGCCTGACGAAAAATACCTTTTTGTAGATTACGGCAAACAATGCGACATCGAAAAAACACGCGTGTCGGAAATAAAACTCGCGCCAAGTCTTTCCGCACTGTATGATATGAGAACATTGAAGACCGTAAAAGAATTTTCCTATGATTATGTCTCCAACTTCACAATGTACAATGACGACCGGTGCTACATCATTGGGACATGGGGCGGCACTTTTGTCGGCGAGATTGAGACCTTAGTACAATAAAAGTCAAAAAGGTGTGAAATTTCCTTGTCAATAAGCTCAAAAAGGTGTATATTTTAAAAGAAATAAAAGTCAAAAAGGTGTAAGTTATGTACCGAAAAGCGTATCAGAATCTTTTGCAGTGGAAAAATGAAGAAAAAGGGAGCTGTGCCATTATGATTGATGGTGCCCGACGTGTCGGAAAAAGCTATCTTGCACAGGAATTCGCAAAAAATGAATACGAGTCATATATCCTCATAGATTTTTTTACGGCACCTGATGAAGTGAAAGAACTTTTTGAAAAATACCTTTCTGATTTGGACACGCTTTTTATGCGTCTTTCCGCCTATTATTCGATAAGGCTGCATGAGCGAAACACGCTCTTTATTTTTGATGAGGTCCAGTTTTTTCCACGGGCAAGGGCTGCAATAAAATATCTGGTCGCGGACGGACGCTATGATTTTATTGAAACAGGCTCGCTTCTTTCCATCAAAAAAAACACGCAGGACATTTTGATTCCTTCGGAAGAGCGGCATTTGAGATTGAACCCGATGGATTTTGAGGAATTTCTTCTTGCAATCGGGAATGACACATTGTTTCCTTTTATAAAAGATTGTTTTGAAAAGAAAAATCCCCTGGGGCAGGCTTTGCACAGAAAGGCGATGGATTTGTTCCGTCTTTATCTGATTGTCGGGGGAATGCCACAGGCCGTAAAAGAGTATGTGGCATCTAAAAACTTTGAAAGGGTTGATCAGATTAAGCGTGAGATTCTGGAACTCTACCGCAACGACATTCAAAAGCATGCAAAAGGATCAGAACTGAAAGCCGAGGCCATTTTTGATGAGATTCCAGCCCAGCTTTCAAGGCACGAAAAGAAGTTCAAGCTTAGTTCCCTTAAAAAAAATGCCAAAATGCGCGATTATGATGATGCGTTCATGTGGCTCAAGGATTCGAGAATCGTGAATATCTGTTATAATGCCGACGAGCCGAACATCGCACTAAAACTGAATATGACGCGAACTACACTAAAATGCTACATGGCAGACACAGGACTTCTGATCAGCCACGCATTCGATGAAAACGGACTGGTTAGCGAAGAAATTTACAAAAAGCTGCTTTTCGGAAAACTTGAGCTAAACGAAGGAATGATTTTTGAAAACATCGTTGCACAAATGCTCATTGCAAACGGTCACAAACTTTATTTTTATTCAAAGCCAGACAACGGGGACGCTTCTTCCAGGATGGAAATTGATTTTCTGATTACGAAAAACAAGGTTACGTCCCGGCACAACATTCAGGGAATCGAAGTAAAGTCCACAAAACGCTACACGCTTTCCTCCCTGAAAAAGTTTAAGGCAAAATACGCGGAATATGCAGATGCCTGTTATGTCCTGCACACTTCGGATTTTAAGGAAGAGGACGACATAATCTATCTTCCGGTTTATATGGCTTCGATGATGTGAAATTGAAAAGTCTTTTGTCTGTCACTCAAATTTTTATCAAGTGAACAAATCTGATTGCGCACCAGCTTCCTTTTTTTCTTTCCGCTGCTCACCGAGCGAGTTCCTTTCCCAAAACACGCCGTCGGAATATCCCTGGATTGAGGGGTCGCTTTCCGCCATCAAAAGCCTTTTTTCGGCCCAGATGCAGTATTCCTCGTTCATTTCGATCCCGCAGTAATTGCGGCCGAGTTTTTTTGCCACTACGCTTGCAGTTCCGCTTCCCAAAAACGGATCAAAAATCACGTCGCCTTTTTCGGATGACGCGAGAATCAGCTTTGCATAAAGTTTCTCTGGTTTCTGCGTGGGATGGTCTGTGTTTTCCGGCATGGACCAAAACGGAATGCTGATGTCGTCCCAAAAATTGGAGGGATATGTGAGCCTGAAATTTCCCTCTCCGCTTTCC
>JAEEGL012788384.1_pt1 | contig 79339 bp, 81 predicted proteins | sample 9134231 | NCBI WGS metagenome assembly JAEEGL01 (sample SAMN16246548, study PRJNA631951) | gut metagenome | biome: gut microbiome; feature: rumen; material: fiber-attached | host: Bos | place: Iran: Karaj | collected 2018-10 | reverse complement strand
GTCGATGTTGCCTAGCTGGTCTCCGCTTTGCAGTCTTTCGATGCTTGAACCTGAGTTGCCGCCCTGAACAGGGATGATGAAGTGTTCCGAGAGGCCGATTGCCTTACCCCAGTTGGTGATTTCGCCAGTCGTTGCGTTATAGTCAATCTGACGGCTGAACTGCTTGGCCTGTTCCTTCATCGTTGCTTCTGCCTGCGGTTTCGGCTGGCCAGCAACGTCCACTTTGAGAACCATCTTTTCTGAACCCCAGAGAACACGGTACATGACAACGCTGTCCTCAATCGTATTCAGTTGGTTATGGGCCTTCACTGCAGGTTCAAGGATTGACCTCGGGTCGTTCACGCCGCCTGGACCGTAAAGGTCGAGGGAGAGGAACAGAATCTGGTTCGGCGAGTAGTCGATGTAGTTCTTGCTCGTATGTGCGTATGTTCCCGTGAGCATCTGTCTGTAACCGATGATAAGGTTGTCCTGCACGATTACAATCATGTTTTCACCTGGGAGAAGGTTCAGTCCTACGATTTCGTTGGTTTCCTCGTCATAGACAACTTCGAGGAACAGACGGCCTTCGATAAGCATTTTCTTCATGTACTGCCAAGCAGTTTTCTGGAACTTGCAAATCTTCCTAAGGACATCCCGCTTGAATACGGTTTGCAGGCTCATCTTGGTAACTTCGGCGATTTCGGAGTATTCGTTGACTTGCAGGCTGCAAATGTCGCCTTTATCGTCCTTGTAGATTGCCTCGTTGCAAATCTGTGTCAGCGACTCGTTTACTTCGGAACGTGTAGCGATGATGTTGTACTTCAACATTCTTTCCACGTTGTTTCGCCAGTAGAGCTGCACCTGATTTTCGGCGATGGTGTCCTGAACCTTTGTCGGGTCAATCTGGCCATCGTTAATCATGATGGTCGGCATGTAGGTGGAGAATCCGTCAGGTGACAGCCCGTTCGGATACATCATCTGCTGGGAACCTTGACCTACTGCGTTCTGGGACCTTAGTATGTCACGGAAGGTGTCTTCGCCGCTAAAAACTCGGTCGAACAGTTCGCCTTTCGGGTTATTCTCGCCGTAGTCTCTCACATGCGTCATGACCATTGACGCTACATTTTCTGGTCTTTTCTTTTTCGATGCAAAAAGCATAATTTCCTACCTGGGGTACTTAAACCTGATTCCGTCGAACATCACGTAAAACGTCGGCTTGCGTTCTGTCTTGTAGAATGTTTTAAGCGCTTCGTTAAGGATGTTCTTAGACAATAGACGCCTGTTGTTTACTTCCGCATCGACTATCGTACGGAAATCGCACAAGTCCACTTGAAAGACTGGAAGGCCGTTGTATCTGTAAAGTTCACCCATATTCACACACTAAATTATATTTTTGGTGTTTATCAATAGTTTATACCCTCTTGCAGTGCAGTTCTGCTGGAAAAATGTATTTTAACGATGTAAGTAACCATATAGATAGGGATTACAATGAGCAATACTATTGATTTGAATATGAGCGAGAGACTTGCAATCGGACGTTATGTGAACCTCATCCGTTGCACGATTCCCATCCGTCTTGTTATCGACGACTTTAACGACAAGTTCGTTCCCACTGCCGAAGAAATCAAGAAGTCTGGCGCTAAAATCGAGATGGGTAAGCTGGTCTCGATTAAGGATGATTTCGTCAAGTCGTTCAGCAAGGACGATGTTCCAGAAGTTCTCCGTGCAGGAATTTCCGAATTTATCACAGGTCTCGAAGCGAACAAGAATGCGGATTCCGCATATATTGAAAGGGTCACCTCTGCATTGAAGAAGTTGATTTAATATGTTGATGTCCCGTTATTACTACATGATGTCTGATTTCTATCTCCATGCGGACGAGAACACGACATCAACGATGGTTGAGAACTTTGCCGAGCAACTGGACAAACTGTACGACTCCGGCGAGGCAAACAATACGATAGTTCCAATCTTTATTGTGCGTGGAGGCGATGAATCTAACCCGATGTGCAGTCTGGAACCGTTGTACTTTATTGCTATCGACGGGGTGCCTCTCATATTCTCCACTTGTTACCGTCTTTCTGGTGAAACCTTGAAAACCATTGACAGTAATGCAGACGGTGGGTCATTTATAACGGAGATGCTCACATACAACAACACCCATGTGTACCAGCTAGGGGCAATCGACTCGGTAACATCTGTTGACGACGCTCTGCAGCAGGCTATGGCTGGCAACCTCTTGGAAAGCGAGCAGATTGATGCCGACATGCTCAATACGCTTCTTATCCAGAACGAGATTGAGCCCGTGCGTAAGCTCAACCTCCCGAATGCCGGATATGTCGAGGTCTATGCCTTGACTGGTGCCGAGATGGATGCCTTGCAGAAGGACAAGAACTACAACAATCCCTATGACCAGACGATTGTCGACTATGACAATTCAGAAGGGGTGTACTACCTTGTTGGACTCGGCGGCAATCCCGCAATTCGTGAAGTTGGTGTGAAATGTGGCTCCGACGGGTTCATGTACACGATTTGGACGAACAACTCCCCCAAATACATCAACCGGGCTGCCGTTATTGCAGATGATTTCCCAATAGAAGCGATAGAAAATGACCTCACCGACATGACCAATGCCATTGGTGAGCATATTATCATGCATCTGAGGAAACAGAAACTCTTTGAGACCCAGGAAAACCACGCAATCAACGGAACGATTTAGTGCCACGAGTATAAACTATTTTTTGATTAAAATGGTGAATTATGGCGATAAATCTATTCATACGATTGAAGACTACATATAACGACTTCGAAGCTCTTGCTCAGCACTACAAGGAAACTTATCTTTTCGAAGCGACTGGTAGTGAAGCTTACGAGTCTATCCAAAATTATCGTCTTCGCCATTTTTTAACAGCAAATTGTCCTAATTCGACGGTTATGGCTAATTCCGGCCTGATGGTGTATGACGGAACTGGTATACTGCCATTAACAGGTTCGTACAATGACTGGACTACCCCGAATAGGCCGCCTAGGTTTGATAATAGTAACAATCAGTTCAACACTGAACTTCTCATTCGATTCGATGTGAACCGCACTTTTGCTGATTTACGTAACAGTCAAGTCAACAATGCAGAGGCGTGGATTACTGCTCCCTACAATAACGACAACGGTGCGTTTGCTACAAAAGATGTAGAACGGGCGTTTTCGTTCTTGGGGTATTCCAATAACGGCGAATATGTCAAGAATCCGTTAAACATAGTTCTTGAACATAAGGTCGCTGGCGGTAACGTCAGCAGGATTTATACCGACCCGTCAACACTTGCCAGTAGCGGGTTGCCGGAATGTTCTGATACGGGTAAACTTTATACGGTTGAAACAGTTGTTGTTGAAACACAGAGCCCCCATGGACTTAGGGTTGGTGATTCGGTTACTCTGTATAGTAGGTCTGTATCTCATGCTGTATACGGTGATACATCGCATGGCCGTCTGTTTGGAAAGTCTGCTGGCGAGCGGTATCTTGGCGATTTTATTGTTACGAGTGTTCCTAATCGGACTACGTTTACATACGAGACGTATCATAACCCAATGAAAATCAACTCATCGAATCACCCAGAGTATTACAATTATAACTGGAATGACTTGGTCTGGGAACGTTGGGTGATGCACGAGTATGCCGAAAGTGTGAATGTCGGTGCTAGCGGCTCGTCGGTGGTATTTACTTTCACCGAGACGGCTCCTGATACGATAATCTCGTCATTCCGTCACAATTTTGTTGTAGACGACTTTGTCACGTTCAAGTACAACACGTCCGAAACGGTCCGCATGGTTGTTACTGATGTAAGTAACACGGGAAGCATAACAGCGGTTCCAGCCGAAGGTGAAACCTTCCCGTCTGGCGTAACATCAGGAACGCTGGTGTACACTCCTCGACTCCCGTCAGCCGATGTCGCAACAAACCTGTTGCATGATGAAATTGCTCCGCAGGCGGCCAAGAACCATACTAAGGAAAGTGCGATAATTTATGCATGCCAAGATACTTATTATGCAGAGGGTTGGGATAGTGATGGAGGCCGTTATGCTGTTAACGGTTACAGTAATGAGCTTCGTCTTCGTAAGGATATCAAGATACCCATTATCAAGTTCCCCGTCCCGACATATACGGGAGACGCTACCGATGACCCGAACCTTGTAGCGAAGGTATTCATTTTTGCCACAGGAGCAGGCGGAACAAGTAATAACCAAATCTACTTGATGGGATTTAATACTGACACCTGGCATGAAAGTAACAATAACGATGACCTCAACAGGATGCACGATAGTCCGTGGGGTGGCGGCTCCTCAATAGGGCAAATTTCTGAGTATTTCTATGGCAACCCTGCCAGATTGTTTACGAATAGATATATCAAATTTGATGTTGACAGACAGTACGTCATCAATATGCTTAAAGGCAGTGCCTTCAAGAGTATTTTCCTTAATTCAAGAGACCAATCAAGCGAAGATATTAGATTCTCTTCTCGTCATGCTGACGATAACTGGCCTTATATAGCAATTACGTCTGGCGTGTTTCTGGGCAAGAATCCACGCATTGATATAGAAAACACTTATATGTATCTTGTCTGTGATTCTATCGAAAAGTCTACGTATGGTGGCGGAACGGCGTATGTTGCAACTGTCTCTGACAAGCTTTTTGATAGTTCCCATCCTATGTATGTTCGTAGTTGGGATGCAAACAAGCCGTTTTTTGCACAGGGAGATATCATTGAAATTATGAACACCGACCACTATAACACAATCAGTGCGGAGGTTGTCGGTGTAGAATATAGCGAGCATAAGGTATATTTCACTTACAGTGGTGAGGAGCCTTCCGTAGGGACTGGCGTAAAAGAATGCGGAATCATCAGGAATCGTTCACGCATGATTTCCAGCTATGATGGAACTGATATTGAGAATAATACAAACTACCTATCAGTCAACGGCCCGGTCAACTATGGAAAATATGGATATAATGACGGTAAAGTTGAGTTTGATGCAATTCATGCTGATACATCAAACGACAGTACATTGAGTGTCGTGTATAATGATGGATACGACTCATCGAACGAGATTTCTCCTGTAATCCTGACCGATGTTGAAATTATTGCTGAGGAAGGTGGCCATGACCGACCTGCCGACCGTTTTCTGCATGTCGGCCCTGACAATGGCGTCGTATTGAAGGGCTTCAACCTGAACGACCTTAGTCAGAATGCCACTGCTGTTCTTGGGCACTCCATGTGGGAAAACGGAATCGGAACTGGGACTGCGGTAACTCTTCTCAAAGACAATGAACATCCAGACGAGCGCTATTTCTATTATGGCGATGCGTTTGACCTTCAACGGACTATGCCTGTATATGGTGTCCGAAATGTAAACGGGGCGACTGAGTTTAAGGTGCTTCGTGCAGATTGCCCATTCATTAGGGGTGACCTCGTTGCTCCAGTTGTTACGGGGCTATATCTTGATTCAAGCCATACGACTCCGTCGGGACTTAAATATGGCTCGAACTATTATATAGAAAGCTTGACTGACGACGGGGTATATACTTGGATTAAACTGTCATCTTCATATATTGAACGTGGTGCGACGGTGTATTCTGATGTACCAACCTATGTTTCTCTGAGTGCGTCTGATGTCTCCTACATAAATTCAATAATTCCTTCCGAAGCATTGAACGCCCAAAATGCTCCTCTCGTGTTGTATAGCACTATTACTTCGCTTATCGTACAGGATGGCGAGGTTGACACCAATGACTATTACAACAGGTTGTATCTTCAGATTGACGAAGAACCTCCTATTTGCCATGTGTCCAACGAAGAACCTCTGGCTGGACAACTATTCTATCTTTATATTTCTGATTTGAACGATATCATCAAAGTAGGTGACATCTCTATGGCAAATGTTGAGCATTTGCTAGGTGATAATAATGATTTCAGATTCATTAAAGTTCCGATAACTTTGAGTGAAAGCGCTACGCTTGACATTTATGATGCCGCTGGCAACTATACTTCTATCACCTTGGATGTCATCCCGCTAGATTCTGATATTAGGCTGGACATCACAGGGATTTCTAGTGATATTGAATCTGGGCTCCATACATTGAATTTCAGGGTTAGCGACAGTGATTACACTTTGCTTTCCAGAACGGTAACCCAAATCAAAGGTGGCACTGGTATCTACACATCGTTTGGTACTATTCCTGAGGAAAAAATAAGTGACATCGAGAGGCTTGGCGATGGCGGATACTTTACGTTCGACCTTGTCCTAACTGAAAGTGACCTTCTCCAACATAGTGATGCACTTGAAGTGTGGGCTGGTGATACCAATGAAAATGAAGCTCATAAAAACGATATGTGGATGGGGCCGATTGTTTTCCTCAAGAATCAGACATGTGTCGAAACGGGAAGTGTTCTTGAATATCTTGGTGTAAACCTTAAAATTGACGGCAAGACGTTGGAACTCCGTGGTCCAAACTACCGTGATTTTTCGATTGAAGATATAGTATCCAATTCTAAAATTCGCATTAAAGTCCTAACACAACAGAAGGGAAAGAAGCAATTTGGTGTAAAGTGGGCTGGCGTTAATATCAAACCTGCATTCGATAAGTACCTGAACACTGTTACGGTAACTGGTATGCCGACAATCGATATTCAGCCAGAGTCGAGAAAGTTCGTGAAATGGAAGAAAGGTGTTGAATGGACAGAACCAGAAGTATCTGATATTATCGCCAAGGATTGGGAAGGTGTTGATATCTCTGATACCGTAACGAGCACCATTGACAATCCTAATTGGGACGATGCGGGCATTCATACGATTACCTATACTGCTACGGATTCGTGTGGCAGGGTGACTGAGCCAGTTACCAGGACTATTCTTGTAACTGAGTGCGATATACCGATACGCCTTGTAAAGTCAACCAATGACGGGGATTGCTCCACGACATATGATACATACGAAGATATCGAGATAATGATTGCACCTGAAAGTACGGTAAGGTTTAACCAGAATTTCATGAACAACATTGTCGAGTATCAGCTGCCCGGTTCGGATGAATGGATTACGGCTGTTATCCTATCGGGAACGCCTGACCGAAAGAGGTTGACCATCAAGAACCCTGGGGTCATTGCTTCTGGCATCAAACTTATTGTTGATGTTGGCAGCGATAATACCGACGTTGAAGCTTGCAGTGTCAGTGACCCGGTTTGCTTCAACATAGTCTCTAAGCAGGAACAGGATAAACCTCTTGATGTTGACGGAAAGGCATCCATAGTGAGGAAGAATTCCAAGCGTTCTCGCTTTGAGGACCTGAACTTCGAACCTATCTACAACAAGGATTTGTCCTACTCATCATTTTCTATCACTGCTGACGAAAACAGCCTGATGCAGAATGTGTACAGTATTCTTTTGACTAACCTAGGCGAACGCCTGTACGATGACGAGTTCGGTTCAACCTTGGAGGAGAGCATATTCGAAATTATCGGTGACCTGAATGGAGAATCCAAGCTCCTTAACCAGTGTGTTTCCCTCATCAACAAGTATGAACCGAGGGTGGTTGTCGTTGAGGACAAGAGCTATATCTCAATCAGCGATGATAACACGGTGGTCATAGTTCTTTACATTAAGGTTCCTCGTGGTATCGCAAGAAAGATTGAACTGACGTTTAGGAAGGATGCATGATAGTACAGATAAAAAATGACAATACCCAGTACATATACACGCCGGACGCATCGAAGGATTATCTCGATGTGGCCAAGGCGCTTGGCCTTGGAAGCGGTGCTGGTCTGGCGAGTTACGTCACCACGTCGCCTATCGAGTTTACTAACGCCAACGGGGCTAGGGTCAAGGCGGTACGCATAAACGGGTACAGCAACCTTTCCTACTATGTCATGAATGATTCGGTCAAGCTTGACATTAAGCACAAGGGCAATCTTGACAAAGAAATGTTCAAGACGATTATCGATGGATTGAATTTCTTTGAAAACTCCCGCATAAAGCTAGGCGACAGGGTCTATCTCGGCCCGTTCCGTGCGCTCAACTACGCCACGATGAATTCGATTACCGACTCTGTCGGAAACCATATCATGCTGTCTAGTTCGCAGGTAAGGGATGTTGCCGCTATCAATGCACTACTAAGTAGATTAGATTACGATAATGGGAAAATGTACGAACCTCTTATCAGGAGGTACGTGAACATTCTTGCGGGGTTGCTGGATAAGAGTGTGCTTCCGATAGGGTATTTCAACATGGAAAATTACCTGCGGATTATACAGTCTCAGGCAAAAATCTTGTTTGCATCGTTCGCTAAGCCCAAGTCGAGGCCGACAATTCTCTTGCGTAGTGATGGAACTCCTGGCTATGCAAAGGTCGTTTCTGCCAACGGGCCCTATGTGAATATCACGCTATCCCCAAACATACAGGTTCTTGACCTTGCCAAGGAGAATGCCTACAACCCGTTTGTCATCGTTTCGCTGAGGCCGTTCCCTATCGCCCAGTCATCGTTCCCGTGGAAAAAGGTCATGTTTGGCAATACCGCAGTATTCATGTGCCCTATCATATGTAACGAAAATAAGTTAAGGACTCTTACCAAATCCATCAATTTGCTCGAATAGCTTGACATCCTGCGTTTTTTGTGCTATATTTATAGATACTCACATAAAAACCATCAAAAAAGGATGTCAAAATGAAAAAAATCGTAACCCTCCTCCTCGTTTTTATCTTCTCCTCCGTTGCCTTTGCAGGCGGTTGGGACTGGTTTAATCCGTCTTCTGGCGGTACTGCACAGTTCCGTACGGGCGTTTCCTTCGACCATGAAGCCGAAAGCGCCGCACATTACGAAAACGTCCGTGCAATAATCAAGGGCAACGTCGAAGTTGCCGCCTCTTTCTATGCTGGCGAAGTTTCCAGCATGTCCGTCAGGACTGATATTTATGACGTTGCCGCAGTCGGTGTGGAGTTCACCGAAAAGAGCGTCCGTCCGTTCGTTCAGGGTTACAAGGATATTGGCAAGTTTAGCGTCGGTGGCGAATACCTCTTCGATACCGATACGAAGGTCAGCCGTTTTGGTGCCGAACTCGATTATCTCCTTCTGTCCGATATTATTCTTTATGGCGGTTCCACGGTCGATACCGAAAATTCATGGGAACCGTATGCTGGCGTCGTATATATGCTTGGCAAGGTTGACCTTTGCCTTGGCTACTACGCCGTTATCCCGAAGGCCGAATATCTCACCTCGGGTTATACCTTCGACATTACCTTTAACTTCTAGTATTGGCCTATGCATGATATTACCTTCAAAAAGCTGGTTTTCAGGAACTTCATGTCCTACGGCGACATTGATAACGTCGTGGAGTTCCACCCTGGCTTGATTTATCTGAGCGCCCCGAACGGTTATGGAAAATCCACAATCGTCGAGGCTCTTACCTATGCCCTTTACGGCAAGTCTTACCGTGGCGGAAACCAGGGCGACTTGAAAAATACCGAAAACAAGAATGCCGACATGGTGGTGACGCTTGATTTCGATGTCGATACGGGTACTGGCAAGCAGGAATACCATATCGAACGTCGCATGAAGGCTAAGTCTCTCAAGACTAGCTTTACCATCTGGATTGATGGTCAGGAACAGCTGAAAAGAGCTGGAATGACCCAGCAGGACTTTGAAAACCGTGTTCTCGGTCCTTCTCTCCTGCTGTACCAGTCCACAGTCGCCATGAACAGCCAGGAAACCATCCCGCTGCTCGAAATGCCTGCCGACAAGATGCGTAAGCTCATCGAGAATACCATCTCGCTCTCGACGGAAAAATGGAAGAACGCCAACAACAAGGTGTTGAGCGATTCCAACATGCAGTTCGATGTCTCGAAGAACTCGGTCGATAGAATCACGGCTGATATCAACTACACGAGCAACATGATTCAGACCTTGAAGGCCAAAAAACACGAACAGATTGACGACTTGAAGCGTCAGCTTGCTGAGCTTGAAGCGAAGACTCCTGAACTCGTGACAAACGCCAATGCGGCCAAGGCTGCTGATGACGAATGCGCCCGTCGTGTAACCGAGTACAATAATGCCCAGTCTGAGCTGAGAACGGTCATGACGAAGGCCAATGATATGTCCGCCTGCCTCAACCTCTTTTCTGAAATTGACAAGGAAAAGAAGAATATCGAGGAGTTGAGTGGACAGGTCTCTGCCGCTCGTGCTCAGGCCGATGGTTTCAAAATTAACGAAACACAGGCCAAGCTCAATGAAATTATGACAAAGAGGAACGGGCTGAACAACCAGATTACCGCACTCAAGTCGACCATCGCTTCCAACGAAAGGCAAATCATGTCTTATCAGACGAAGATGAAGGAAGTCACTGACAAGGCTTCCGCAGTCAAGGCTGGTGTGCCTTGCCCGACATGTGGTAAGCCGTCCACTGAGGCGGACGTCGAACATGTCAAGGACGCCTATCGCAATCAGTGGCGTAGCCTCCGTTCCGAACAGCGTGCTATCCTCGATGAGAATGAATCCAAGAAGAAGGAATTGGATGAGTTGTCTGCACAGGCTGCCGACCCGACTATCGAACAGCAGATTTCCGAACTGAATGCCAACATCCAGGCCTATAACAATTTCCAGGCAACGGTCTATGGTCCTATCAACGGTCAGTTGACTGCCGCTACGAGCAGATATGCCACCCTTACAGCAAAGGCTTATGTCTACGGTCAAGATATCCAGAAGATTCGTGGCGACATCGACGCCCTCGTCAAGAGACAGGAAGAATTGACTAACTGGATTAACTTGAACAGTTCCGTGATGGAAGCTTCGTCGCAGGCAAAGAACGCCTATTATCAGGCCAATTCTGCCTTGACATCGAACAATAACAGCATCGCATCGTTGAAGGCTTCCATCCAGAAGGAAGAAAGCAGCAACGACGACAAGGCATTGAAGGATTCCGAAACCCACCTTGCAGAACTGCAGAAGGAGCTGGAAACCACGATGGCATCAATCAAGGATTTCTCCGACAAGATTGCCATGTGCAAGTACATTTCCTATATGTGTTCTGACGATGGACTCAAATCCTATGTCATCAAGATGTTCGTTCCGTTCTTCAACCAGGCAATCGAATCAAATCTTCGCCGTTTCAACCTTCCGTACACCATTACGTTCGACAAGAGCATGGACTACAAGTTCGAGTCAATCTTCGGTGCGGCTCCCTGCTACGACATGTTGTCCCAGGGTCAGAAGCGCAAGGTTAACTTCGCTATCGCCATGGCGTTCTGCGACTTTGTGTTCCGTGTTGCCAACTTCAAGATTAACGTCCTGTTCCTTGACGAAATCCTTGACGTTTCCACGGACGATGTCGCCCTCAGGGAAATGGTGATGCTGGTACGAACCAGGGCCAAACAGACCCCGACGATTTTCGCCGTCACACACCGAGAAGCCATTATCAGGGACCTCTTCGACTACAAGATGAACATAGACAACAACGGTTTATTCTCTACAATCGGAAGTTGCACTAAGTTAAAATAAATGTATTTTAAATACGTAGAAACATCAGACAGGTACTCACATGAAAAGACTAATGAGTCATCAAGCGATTTTTGACATGAACCAAGCGTTCAAGAGGGCTATTAAAGAAAAACTCTTCAGTGGACGTATTACCAGTACGTTCAGATATGCAATGCACAAGAACATGGATACTACCGACAAGGAAGTATCCAATATGCTTGAGGCATTCAGGCCGGACGATGAATATGTAAAGTATATTACTGAACTTAGCCCTATTGCCAAGAAGTTCGGTCTTCCTCCGCTCACGAACATGAAGGAATTTGAGGCAGCGGTCGAAGCTTTGCCGCCAGAAAAGAATGCCGAATTTACAAAGTTGGAGACGGACCTTGCTGACCGATACAAGGATGCCCTTGAACGCCAGAAGGATAACGACGCTGAACTCGGCGTATTCTTGAAGGAAAAGGTTGAGATTGACATCGCCATGGTTCCGGCAGAACAGTGTCCAGACATCCTTGGCGACTCTGCAATCTACATCTATGATTCCCTGTTCCCGATGTTCATCCCGGCTAAGGAAAGCGATAATCTTTCCGAACTCGTTCCGTATGAAACAAAGTAGGTTATGCTATGAAAATCAAGGAATTCCTAGATAACCTGGCCAATGAGTTGCAGTCGAAATCTGGAATCTCAGTAGAGATTGTCGATGACCGCAATTTCCCCGGTGGATTCTATATGAACTTTACCGAGTTCAGTACGGCTGTTCTTAGGGTAAACCAATACGGCAAGTTTAGCATGCGTGGGGTTGACCCGCAAGAAGAAAAGTTCGCCTACCCGTGGAAATATAAGTTCTTGATTTTGACCGACAAGGCTATCGCCGAGTTGTCAAAGACGTTCCCGCAGGTTGCGTTCGATTCTTCGAAGGAAACAGAAAAGGCATTGTTCCCTATCTTCTGCTACCTCAACGTACTGCATCAGTTCTACCGAAAGAAGCTCGGAAACAAGAGAAGTTGGTATCCGAAATTCAAGGATATTGAAAGCAGGAAGTTTGAAAAGATTAGGCACACTTTGGCCAATCTTCCTAGCAGAGAAGCATTAAAGCTAATCCCGAAGGAAGAACAGGATAAGTTTATTGAAGCCTAGGTTTTCTCCCGGATGGGCCCGCCATAGCAATATGGCGGGCTTTTTCGTTTTGTTTAGGGCTGTGTCCTGCATCTATGGCGGTTTAATTAAAATGTATTTTAATTATGAGATTCAATCCATGAGTAGAATATGGAAAACGCAGTACCGACCAATGAGGAAGTAACGCTTGACTTTGAAATCCCAGAAAGCGGTTACTCCTGGACCCCTAAACAGTTGAAAGCGTTCGACGCTCAGATGAGGAGCGGGAAGATTGACAAGGATATTTTGACCAAGTTGCTTATCGAGTTGAAAGATGTCCGCAAGAAATATGGAAAGGAATATCCCGTTTCGGAGCCGCTTGGATATGTGTTTAATGTTGTTATCGACAAGAACCTTGGTAACCAGAAGTGGCGTGGCTACACCCCCGACTGGAAGCAGGAAATGCGTGACCGTGCTGTTGAACTCCTTATCAAGCACAGTCACAACTTCGACCCGGTCAAGATGCAGACTACGAAGAATGTAGACCCGTATTATTACCTTGCCAAAATCACATTCTGTGCATTCATTCAGGCTCACAACAAGCTTGCCGCCCGAAGCAAGAAAATCAAGTTTGTCGCCCTGAATGAAGGTGCCATGAATAACTACTCGTCCATCGATGAATTTGCCATCGATGCCAACAAGAAGATTGACGAGGAAGAAAAACAGGAAAAGGAAAATGCAGCCAATGGTGTAACCACTGACGATATCGACATCTCGGCAATGCAGACGGATGACCTGGTGAAGCAACTGAATGACGATGATTATACGAATGGGTAAAATATGAGACATGAACTTTCAGTTGTCTTGGTCGTCAGAAATGGCGAATCAAAGATTCAGGAATGCTTGCAGCGGCTCGTCGGCCTTGCTGACGAGTTTGTTATCGTCGATACTGGTTCTACGGACAAGACGCTTGACTTGGCGAGGAAGTTTCAGACTATGGTTCGCCAGCCAGTCATTATTGATGCCGTTGGCACACTATTTCTTGATGACGAAGGAAACTTCGACTTCGGCAAGGCCAAGAACTACGGGTTTTCGCTTGCGACCAAGGAATATGTGATGTGGGTTGACGTGAACGACATGCTTGACAATGCCCGAGAAGTCCGTGCAAAGTTCGACAAGGCTAGTACGATGTACTCTACGTCGGACATTGTCATGTACACTAGGATAACCCGTTCGATGAAATTTCCTAGGGTCAGGATTGTGCGTAGGGAAACATCGAGGTTTATCAACCCGATTCACGAATACGTTATAGACACGGCTGAACCGAGGAAGGTGATTACTTTCAAGAACGAGTTCATTAACTTCAAGAAACAGCGTGATGTCTCTCGAAACTTGAAGGCGTTGATTAAGCTGTGGAAGAAGGGGCATTCCCTCCGTACGGCATATTACATTGCAACCAGTTACAAGGACACGAAGAATCCCGAAATGGCTCGTCTGTGGTATGAAATCTGTCTAAATGAATTTCCTTACTGGGAATTTGACGAAACGATTGCTGCTGCCGACTATGTAGTTGCTGATGCGTTGACGAAGGGCGAATTCGCTTTGGCCGATGAACTGACGATGGAAATGATAGAAAATATCCCGGAGCGTGCCGAAGGGTTCTACTACCGCTATATCTACAATGTCAAACTGAATAAGCTCGAACATGCCTTGAAATGCCTTGTCAAGCTCCGTGAGATTCCTCCTCCGGCAAGATGCCGCATTGGAATCAATACGAAGGCGTACAATGCAAAGGACAGGGAAAACCGTATCGAGGAAATTTGGCGTCAGGTCAAGTACAACCATCAGACGATGAATACCGATGCACGGGTCTACGACAGTGTCCAACAGGCCATTGATGCGACTCAGTTCATGACAACGGTCTATTAGTAAGATAGCATTTGACATTTGCCATCTTATTATGTATATTTATCGGCATGAGTCACACAAATCTAATTACAAAGAAACAGCTTAGCCCTGACCAGCGTAAGGGGTTGGCTGAAATGCTCGCATTCATGCACGACGATTCCCAGAGGGAAATGGTCCTTGCTGGTGCCGCTGGAACTGGCAAGACCTCCCTTCTTAATGTGTTTTTGAAGGAAGTCGTAAAAGATTTTAAATCGGACAAGAAGTTTAAGGTGTACTGTACGGCGTACACTAATGAAGCCGTGCGTGTCCTTTCGCAGAGAAGTGGCAAGAATTACGACAAGACTATCAGTGGGCTTCTCGGCCTTAAACTTGAACAGAATGAAGACCGTGGCAAGGTTCTCGTAAGGGAAGGGAAATGCCATGCCTCCAAGTATCGCCTCATTGTTATCGACGAAGCGTCGATGATTAACGACGAATGTTACGAAATGATTCAGAGTATTCTTCGTGAGTTTCCTTTGATGAAGATACTCTATGTCGGTGATGAAGCTCAGTTACCTCCTGTTAATTTGCAATCATCGGTAGTATTTTTCCGGGTTCAACATATTTTCCGCTTGACTCAGGTTATGCGAGTTTCCGCAGACAACCCTATCATCGGGCTTGTGACTCCTATCCGTGACCCGAGGAATATGCTTCGTGCGACAGATTGCTTTGAACATGTGGATAGAGTGAATGAACGTGGGGAAGGTGTTCGCTTCTACACGATGAAGAAGCCGTTCTTTGAAAACCTGTTTGCCGATTTCATGTCGGAAGAATACAAGGAAAATAAGAATTTCTGCCGCCTTCTGGCATACACGAACAATGCAGTCGACAAGTCTAACTGCTTTATCAGACGCCATATATTTGGCCCCGAGGTCGCAGAGTATACTGCTGGCGACGACTTGATTGTAACGGAAGGATACAGCGTTCCAGTGGTCGGTGAAAAGAAACTGCAAGTTTATGCCAACGGTGAACGCTTGATGGTACTTGAAGCCGACAAGTATGTTGAAGAGGGCACGAACATTGTCTGTTGGAGCCTGCTTGTGGATAACTATATGGCCCCGCCGAACAAGAGGGAGAAACGCCATATCAAAGTATTGTCATCGGAAGGTTATCCGACTTACATTGCGATTAAAAGAAATCTCATTGGAAAGGCAAGGACGCTGTGTGCCGAAGTGAACCCCATGACGGGCCTCCCTGTCCACAACAGGCATGAGGTCTGGCAGGAGTTCTATGACTTCATCGAGTCGTTCTGCTACGTCAATTACAGCTATGCAATGACCATCCACAAGGCTCAGGGTTCCACAATCGACAATGTCTATGTTGTCGAAAAGGATATCAATATCTGCGACTGGGATGTTGTCCAGCGTAACAAACTTAAATACACCGCTTTTACCCGTGCATCGAAGAATCTCCATATATTCAATTAGTCGAAAAATGTAGTTTAAGTACAAGATTATACGACTATTTATATGGATATTACACTTCTGCTGACGATTGATGCAAATGGCACGATAGGAAACGGGACATCGATTCCTTGGAATTGTGATGTTATTCACAAGGATATGGAGAAGCTTATAAAGGGAAACACGATTATCATGGGGCGTAACGCTTACAATGAACTGGCCTGTTTTAGGAAAACCCGAGTTTCTTCCCGTATCCTTTTTTCAAAAAGCTTGACCACTCGGTTGAAGAATACTTCATATACGACCAATGTGTTCACCGCATTGACTTTGGCGAAGCGTATTGACAAGCCTGTTTACATCCTTGGCGGAAATCAGACGGCAATGTCTTTCCTGAGTGAAGGCGTTGTTACTCACATGATACTGTATGTGGTGCCCGAAAAGCATGATGGAATCAAGTTCATCTCCGTAGGTCCCAAGAGTTTTTCCATGACAAAGATTGAGGAGAAGGATGGCTATGTCGTGAAGCATTTTACGGCTATCCCGAACAGCCAGCTTCCTATCAATACGATTTCTGACATGAAGATTCCTCCTGTAAAGAAACCTGAAAAGCTGTTGACCCCGAAAGAAGAATCCACAGTTGACGATATGCTTGCCTCCGTGTTTTCTGGTGGCGGTTACAGCATGGATGAGTTTAACGACATGGATGACGATGTCAACAAGGCTGTGTACAAACTGGCCGACAATGTCGAGGGCCTGTATGATATAATCGGGACTTATGCCAACAATCAGAAGGATATACTTGATAAGGTGAATGCTCTGATAAGGCAGGACCAGCAGATAATCGGCTCCCAAATCTCTATGCAGGAAAGGGTTCGTTCGATTGAAACCCTTACCATGGAGAAAAAGTTCCCTATTGAATATGTGGCGATTGCCCTGTCTGTTATTGGAATTGTTCTTGGAATCATTGGGATAATAGTATGATAGGCTTAATCATTATAAGTAAAAATCAGGTCCCCTATATGGACCAGATATTGACTAAGGTTGACGAAATGAGCGTGAAGCCCGACCGTCTTTACTACATGCTAGACCGTGAACCCAATACAGTAACTAAGCAGGCAATCGGGATAATGTCCAAGCATGATTGCCAGTCATTTTCCAAGATGTTGTTCAACACCGATGTTCCTGAAAATGTCTACCGCCCGATGATGACCCCAGGTGTGGATTACTTCCTCGCAGGCTACTGCCGCAACATCTGTATCAGGGAGGCACTCGCCGACGGTTGCGACAAGCTGGTGTTCATCGACGGTGACTGTCTCCCGGAAGGGGATATCATCAAGGGCTATGACGAATACTTGACCAATGATAAGCCAGTGGTTCTTTGTGGGAGGCGTGATGACTTTAGCTTTGGGTACACTGACCAGCGGGAACATAACAAGTATAGGAACATCTTCCGTGACCCGTTTACTGTAATCGACGAGGAAGCTCCTGTCCTTGACTCCGCTGTACTCTGGTCATGTAACATAGGGATGAACAAGGCGGCAATCGAGCGTCTAATCAAAATCAATTCGACACTGTATGGGTATGACTGCGTGTTCTCCCCCATATTTAGTGGACGATGGGGTGGAGAAGACAGTTTCCTTGGTATCGAATGTTTCTATGACAAGGAAATTATCCTTGCTGGCCTCGGGGTTCCTCGAACTGGAATTACCCATATCCATCACGGAAGGCCGAAAGAAAAGTATGGCCATGCGACGTTCATCGAACCTTTGCGGAATGCTGTTATCGCTCACAGGTATCTATTGGAAAACTACGAGGTGTAAAATGGCTGGAATCAAACCTGAACTTAGAGAAAAGATTATTGCGTCCTTCACGGACGAACAGAAGAAAGTGTATGAAAATCTTGTCGGCGACAAGAAGCGTCTTGCCAACGAGTTTAAACTTTGCCGCCAGTTTTACGGTGACGTGATAGATGTTATCAGCAAGAAGGAATGCGGCCAGCAGGTAAGGATATTTCTTCGTAACGTAAGCGACTACTGGCAGCGCCGCATGACCATCATGGAAAGAAGTCTTGAAGTTTTGTGCGGACCAGATTTCGTTAAAGAGGTGAAGAATGCCAAGGATTAAAGTTGACTACCAGTTTCCTGCAGAAGTCATCGACTGTAACAAGCCGACCAGGGATTCTACCACTAACGAACTGCACTGGTATTCCCCGGAGACGATTGACAATGTGGTCAAGAAGTTCAAGGAAGGAGAAAGGTTCATCATTCAGGAGTTAAACCCGATTGAGAGGGGAATCAAGAAAATCCCGCTTTCTTCTGTATGGGAAGAGCAGATAATGGGTCATTGCATCGCTGCCGAAAATGTTGACGGCAGACTCATCATGACATTCAAGTGCGAATCAAACAAGCACGGCAAGAAGCTGATGAACATTTGTGAAAGCTACGGTGTAAAGAACTTGAAAATCTTTCCTGTCGGCTGGGGCGCCCTAGAAGATAGGGATGGAAAGAAATTTGTTACGAAATTCAAACTAATATACGTTGCATTCGAGGGATAACCATGATTATCGCTAAATACAAGAGAAACAACATTTCCGAATACCAGAACATCTTCGAGAAAATCGGAATCTTCATTGCCAACCAGATTCTTCGCCTCATGGCTGACTTCAAGCTATACAACATCGAGGCGAACACTTTCAATGTACGTGTTATCGTATGGGTAGTCATCTTCATGGTTCCCATAATGTTGATGCTTGGAATCGCCATGATAGCCTGTCTCAAATACATCTTCTTTTAAATAAAACCCTTTCATAACTCAACCTAGATTCAAAGGAGAAATAAAATGAACGTCAACCTGAGCAAACGTGAAATCATCGACATGATTAAGTCCGTTCCCGTATCTTATGGAAGATACACGAAGGAATTGGATGAAGCTGGTGCGTGGGAGTTCAACATGGACGGCCCGACTCATTTCGTCTGGAATGTCACCGTGCTTCTTACAAAGACCGAAGAATACCTCTACGAGTTCTACCAAAAACTATATCGTGGAGACTACTATCTGCCTGATGAAAAAATAGATTATACTCCGCAACCAGTGGAATTGCCTCTCCTAAGACGAATGTTTCCCGTGCTTAAACCGAGGACGGTATGAACGTTGTCGTTGCCGTGATGGTAACCTTGTATGACGCATACGACATGTACAGCTGGCAGGCCTGGATGATGTGTCTTCCGGGACTGCTTGTAATAGTATTCCTGCTAGCGGTGTATATCGCACTGAAATACTATGCCAAGCGCACTACTGCGACAACCAACCTTGATGAGGCGATAAGAGACCATTGCTTGGTACTCGTCGATTTTAAACAATGGAAGTTTCTCGGTGAATACAATGACGAGCGGTATGGAGATTTTGTCGATGACCCTAGGTACGCCTTCAAGTGGGTGTCCAAGAGGAATGCAAAGGCTGTGTGCGAGGAATTGAAGCGGAGCCGAGGCTGGGAGCTGAAACCAATCACTATTATAGAAGCCATGGCTATATGGCAGGACAAGAGACAACAGGAAGGTACAAAATGAGTAACAAAGACTCTGCACTAAACCTTATTCACGCCCGAATGATGATTCAACATATTAACGACAAGCTTGAAGAGTATGTCGGAACCCCCATTGGCCAAGATAAGGATATGGAATATATCGAACGGCATTTGCAGGCGGTAACATTATCGATGGTTCGGAAAATCGACCCGGAGGCCACTACTGAGGTGAGGATGCCTCGTATTAGCGAAGGAGGACGAACCATAGACTGCAACATAACGACCAGACACCCAGAAAAATTCGGCATAACTCTTGACATAGCCACTTAAATTTTCTATAATATGTGATGGAAGGTTTTTCAGGCTGGTACCTGGAAGGCCGCCGAGCAAAGGAATCTGATGCTTTTCCTTATAACGGTAAGGGATTCTCAGAAAAGGCTGAGTTCGGAACAGCTCGTTAAACATGGCCGGACGGGGACCGTGACCCGTTGCACGGAGGCAAGCCATTTCGCCACAGGACTTGGCCGCCATCCCGTTACCCAACACCATGGGATGTATGGCATGGGGGTTCTCAGAGTCGACGCTGAGGGCCCCTTTCGTTTTTAGAGCTTTTTGAAAAGAAGTTTCATCTGCTCGGTCGAGTGAGGAGACAGGGTGAATCCCTGATGTTCCCAGTAACTACGGGCATCATCGTCGAATGCCATCAGGGTTATGTATTGACACTCGTGCTGTCGTGCATACTTGAATACATAGTCCAGCATCGTGTTTGAAAATCCGTTACCTTGTGCATCGGTCGCCACTTCGAACTCATAGAGGTGAAGATTTCTGGTTGTCTTTTCTTCGACATCGGCACAGGCAAGCCCGATAATCACATTCATACTTGTGAATACCATCCACTCGCCGTTATACTCCATCGTCTTTGCATTGTCCATGATTTCTTCAGGAGTCTTGCCTTCGATGTTGCTTTCGTCCTTTTCGTAGCAAATCATCGGGAACCTCTTGATGATGTCCATGTTGGACAAGAGTTCCTTTACTTCGGCTGGGCTGTATAACTTTACTTCCATTGTTAACCTAGGTGAACTTGTATTCCATGACAGTGTAGTGACCATAGCTTGTCAGGTTTTCGATAAGGAATTCCTTTATTCGTTCGATATCCCTGATGAAGTCACTTGTGTTATAGAATGCAAATGCTTCTTTGGTGTTCATCAGTAGTTTATCCTTTACGTGGTAGAGTAAGTCCGTGAACGGGCGTTCATGTAGCATGATATCATGGATAAAGGTGTCATGCCTGTTTTTTGTATTGGCTACGGCATTTATGGTTAGCTTGAAGTAATCGACAAACGGGAAAATTAGTCCTCCCTGACCATCGCATGAGGTTAGGGTTCCTGACGGTATCTGCTGGATTCCCTTCTGCATCACGTTATACTGATGTTGGCGTGCAATGATGTCGTCGGTTTCACCGAGGATGAAACTCTTCATGTACAGAGGGTGCTCGAGCATGTTGTTCGCAGCAAAGTAGATGTATTTAGATACCATAGGCAATTCACGTAAGTCTGGCTATAAACTATATTTTGAAAATGGAATTCTGACATGCTTGACCTAAAATTATCTGTACAGCAGCCGATGGAAAACGTCTATCGAATCTTCGCTTACCCTGCCTATGCAAATGAGGGCGAATCTGGTGTCGCTCGGGCAATGGTAGTTAAATCTGGCGATGCGAACTTTCTATGCGACTTCGCCGTCAAGGACGAAGAGCGTGGCCAAGGTGTCGGGACCAGCCTTCTCGGCATGCTGATGGACCAGTTTGATATCAACTGCCTTACCGTAGAGAAGGGAAACGACATTGCCAAGCACATGTATGAAAAAGTCGGCCTGACCGATGATGAACCCGTCGATATCACACTCTTTAACAAAAATGGCGGACATGACCAGCATTGCATGTTGATGTCATCGTACAAGTTGAGCGATGATGAAAAGAAGACGTTGGCACGCTTACTGAACGAAGTGACAATGAAACTGTTCAAGAGCGTCTATGTAAATAAATATAACGCATCTGACCTGGATGTCGATGCGTTGTTAGATAGGTTAGGCTAATTTATTCAACCTCTGGCCAGTTAGTCGAATTGGCTACACGACTCATTCCATCGAAGTGTTCTTCGTAGGAGCTACGAGTGTCATCGTCCTGTTCCAGCTGGTCGAGAACAGTATCGAGCGGAGTCTTTCCAGTTTCTTCAATCGGCGTGGTCGCCCATTGCTTGAATGGTAGCGGGTTTTCATGCCGAGGTTTCTTTACGGTTCGTTCACGAGGCAACGGGGTGTCGTCCCCCATCATCTCACGCCTGAAACTCTCCCATTTGTACTCTCTGTCTGACATTGTTTCGACGACTTCTACATACATATATTCATCGTACATTTTCTGCAGAAGGGATAGCACCTTGTCTCGATTGAAAATAAGCCCGTTACGCCAGATACGGCCATCCACGAGCTGAACACTGTTGCTTCCCAGATATCTACCAGTTTCATATTTCTTTGTTATGAAGGTAATCGCTTGGAGTACCTTCATATTCTTCTTGATGGCTTCATTTATCGCTGCTTTGGCTTTTTCTGGTTGGAGTTCGCATCCATAAAAGTTCAGAAGCTCAATGAAAGTATCAATATCCAAATTTTCTGTTTCAAGGAATTTGCCCAATGGCATATTTGCGTAATTCGGGTTGCAATGTTCAAGGAAATCTTTCACTTTCATCAAAGTATGTCGGTACGATTGATGTTCGCAGGTTTCCTCGTCCAGAAGTGGCATAACGTCCACCTGATGCGAGCGTTCTATAATTTTAGCCATGCCGTCCTTGATATAACGAACGACTTCATCGTTGTTCGTAAGCAACTCGGTCAATTCCTTGGATACCAGTGCCTTCATATCATCGGGATTTGTGTCAGTTACGGTAGCTGTTAAGAAATCCATTAGTACCTTAGATTTTCCTTGTAGAAGAACCTCGATAGCCTCAGGTTCGTTTGCATGCTGCGGAGTATTATATACAGGAGATATATATACCGTAATGAGAGGCGGATGGATTGTAAGCTTAAACTCAAAGGTGCGTTTGAAGTTGCCCGTGAACCTATACCAATCTTCATTAAGGTAAAAGTTAAGCAAATGCAGTAGATGGCCGTAATTCTCCTCGACTTCATTTTTCACGTCGATTGCTTCCAAACACGGTTTGCCGCAGGATTCGTTAAGAGGTTCCTTTGATTTCTGGGCTGGTTGGGCTTCCTTGATTTTCAAACCAAAATACTTTTGGAAATTCTGGCGGAACTTGTTAATTGTGGCGTTGTCAACTGGTTTACCACTTGTCGATTTGAAAAACGGGAGTATTTCTTCATCGAAGTTGATAGGTGAGTTTGACTTTGACCACTCTTCAACTCGCTTCAATATAGCCTTTCCATTTTCACCAAAATCCTTTATTAAGGCATTTTTTACTGTCTCTTTGCAGCCGTTCAGATATCCAGTAAACTCTTTCATCAGTTTCTTTGCGTCGATTTGATTCTCGTCAATGTTTTGCTGAGTGTTTTGCTGTGCGGGCGCTTGTTGCTGATTGGTATTTGGCTGAACTGGTTGCTGAGCAGGCTGTTGTTGTGCATTTGGCTGAACTGGTTGCTGAACAGGCTGCTGCGGTGCATTTGGCTGATTCTGTGTCTGAACTGGTTGTTGGGGCTGCGACTGAACAGGCTGTTGTTGTGCCTGTTTCTGATTCTGTTGCTGAACTGGTTGTTGAGCGGGTTGTGCCCCGGCTTCCATACAAATATTCCTTAGGGACACGATGTCATCCACGATATGTCCGGGAAGATTCAATTTTCGTATTTCTGATTCAAACAACGTCATATATGCCAGCAAAATCTTAATCTGATTATAGTTTATAGCTTCGGGTTGATTAGAAATGAAACACCCACGAGATATCCCGTGGGTGTATGTTAATGCGTTGATGTTAGATTAGCTTTTATTGCCTTTCTTCTGCCTGTATCGGAGAACCGCAACTTGTGCATTCATCTGAGCCTTCTCGTATGCGGTTTGTTCGTTATTTCCTTTCTTTAGATATTCTGCCTGAGCTTTCTTTTCGGCATCGTCATAAACCTTCTTCTCGTCTGGGGGAAGATTCATGTAAGATACCTTTCCTGACATATACTGTGTCGAACCTTGGGGTGCCTTCGGGTTTTGCTGTTGTTGAGTTTGCTGTTGTGGTTGAGCCTGCGGTTTCTGCGGTGCCTGCTGTTGTGGCTGTGTGGCATTTTGAGTTTGATTATTGTTTCCCATGTTGGCAATCACGTTGTCGAGTGCGGCTTGACCTTCCTTGGCCCATTCGCCCTTTTGTTTCTTGGCGAGAGCAACCCTTGCGGCTTGGTCGGCCTTTTGAAGAGCTAGGTCTTTATCACTCATTGTTTGGGTGTAAATCTTCTCGTAGTTTGCTTTCGTCTGTTCGAAGAACTTCTTTTCAGCGTCGTTTCGTGGTCCGTTGGTTGTCATCACATTTGAAGCTTGGCTTTGCTGTGGTTGCCCATTCTTAGCCTGCTGCATTTTAGCAATGTACGCCTGTGTTTCCTGTGGTTTCTGCCTCTGGTAAACAGGGGCGATACCATAAGTCTTCCAAATATTGTATTCCTGCTGGGAAATGTAATTTGATTTCAGTGCTTGTTGAGCCCTGGCCTCATCAAATTTATTGGCAATCAGATTCGTTTGTTGCTGAGCATTTGCCTGAGGTTGCTGAGTATTTACCTTGGCATTTTGTGTTGCATTCTTTTCAGCGGCAGGCATACCTGTAAAGATGGAGTTTACATTCATGTTTGCATTGTTCAATGCAGCCAGTGTCTGCTTTCCTATGAGGCCGTCCTGAGATACACCTAGCTTAGACTGTGCGGCTTGCACTTTCTTCTTTGCTTCGTTAAGGAGTAGGTTAAATGCTTCATTGGTGGCATTGTCCATCTTGCCTGTTGCATTGATGTTTTCTGTTGCCTGAATTGCCTTGATTGTGTTAGGGCCGAGTACTCCATCAGCAGCGAGTTTCAGGTTCGGGTTCCTTGAATTCAGGAAATACTGCACGGTTGCAACATCTGCACCTTTTCTGAGCTGAGGTTGCTGTTGCGGTTGGGCTTGCTGTTGCTGTTGCTGCGGAGCCTGCTGTTGCTTCTGAGCGTGTGGTTGTGGTTGAGCCTGTTGTTGCGCTTGAACTTGCTCTTGTCCGTTTGCCGCAGGTCCTGATGTGCGAACTTGGTTTGGTTCCCTTGTCATGCCCTTTGGAACTTGCGGTTGAGCTTGCTGCGGTGCTTGCTGTTGCGGTTGAGCTTGCGGTTGTCCTTGTGGAGCAGGCCCTGATGTGCGGACTTGGCTTGGGGCCCTTGTTGCGCCCTTTGGAACTTGTGGCTGCCGAGACTGCTGTTTTGCAGGTTGGGCGGCAGGAGCACTTTGCGGCGGGAAAACATTATAAGACGACGGGTTATTGAAATCCATAGTCTGCGGTTGATTGCGCTGACGTGCCGGGTCTTTTTCATCGCCTTCCGCTTCTAGGCATATATTGCTAATGTCCTTGATAGCGGTCTTCATCTCCTCTGGAATGCGCAGCGTATCAATAGCAGCTTCAAAAATAGATTTTAACATACAGATACCCTATATTGTATTCTGACTCTAGTTTATAGAGTCACTAGCCTGCCTCAACCGTGTTGAGGGCTATCATGGTGTCACTGAAATTAGTCTTGACTCCGAACATTCCTTTGTCACCTTTGTCGTACAGGGCGAAGTAGAAGGAATATATAGTTTCCTTGTTCGGATGAATAAGGTCGGATACGAAGGTTTTGTACTTGCTTGATGTATGGTAAGTAAAGTATAGGCGGCCATTCATCATTCCCCAGTCAAACCATACTTCACCCTCAGGTATTACCGTACCGTCGGGCAGTGTAGTTTCGTCATTGCTGAGGTACTGGAATATGGTATCACCTGGGGTATCCTCGACAAACTGTATCGTTGCCTTGAACGTATATGAAGATTCGATGTCGCCGTTTGCGTTGTCACCAAACCAGTTGAGAATCTTGCTCCAATCGACGTTCTCCTCCACCGCATATCCGCCTTCGACTTCCTGACCATTTCCGGGAGCGATGTTCGGAATGAACTTTCTGCTATCGTCGTTGACGGCAACGAAGTCACGCCCGAATCCGCTAAGGTCGCTCTCGTGAGATGTATCGTAGTCGAAGTTGAAGCGGAGAAGGTCGAACGACGGGACTTCTGCAGGTTTCGTGATGTCCTCCGTCACCGATTCGCAATAGGTGTAAATCGGGATTCCGTTGTCATCGAAATCCTTTGGGATATCGCCTGCGACGTAAACTTGCTTTTCGACGGTCTCCATTATCATGTTTCCGTCTTGGTCGTAACCGTTCTCGTAGATTATATTGCCGTCCTTGTCTTTCCTGCCTGAATCGAACAGTTTCGCTTGGGTAACCGTTTTTGTGATTACGTCCTTGTTGTAAGCGTCGATTCCGCAGATTTTTAACCCTTCGTGATAAGTCGTTGTCGTGAAGCGGTCATATAGAAGCAGATGCTTCAAAGATACATCTTCGTAGTATTTCGAACCGTCGGCATCCTGTTTCTGCATAAGCGTGGTAGACAGCGTGTGCAGAATGGAGTATCCTTCCCTGATGGACGGGCATACGGTTTCCCATAGCTTTTTCTTCTGCTGGATGATGTCGCTCGGGTAGACTAGGAGCTGTTCCCTGTGGATTAGGTCTTCGTCGATATTGAAGTTCATCTCGGCGTACTTAATCATCTCCGGGGTCTCGTACGGCCTGTGGTAAACACCGTAGCAGTCAATAGGATAAGTCACCTTGAAAATCTGTTGCTGGGCGTCCGAGTCAGAAACCTCTTCGTTCAACTCTGTCGTGTTGCTGTTGATGAGTACTTGGATAGGCCTAGGAATTTCCGGGGCGAAGTCCCATTCCTTGATGGTGATTGTCCTGTATTCGTTGAAATATGGCTGGATGTTCTCCTTTATCTGGAAGATATCGGAGATGTTGTCGGCCTGAAATTGCAATTCAAAGTGGAATACATACGGGGTAGGTTGGATGTCACGAATCCATCGGTCGGCTGACCTGCAGAAAATCTCTCTTGCATAGGTTGGCTGTGGCCTGTTTCCTGAATCTGGACTGTCGCTAACAAACCTGATTGACCCTATTGGATAGGGTACGGTCGGCTGCTTGTACTGCGTGGTGGACCAGAAGTTGGTAAAGTTGGCGTTGTTATGGGTGATGATTGGGATTTTGGCACTTCTTGAGTATGTAGTACGATACATGTCGTCATATTTGTTGACATACATGTTATTGAACATGTCTATTAGTCCAATAAGGATTTTCTCAATAGTTCGTACGTAGTAAAATGGTCTCATAAGGCATCACCTAATCAATGAATAGTTTATAATGTCTGGATGAGGAAACCCGAAATTATAAACTATGATTGATTACTTATGGATGAGTCATGACCCCAGAAGAACAGTTCAGACAGGTAATGTCTACGCTCAATATACCGAAAGTGCAACTCGAAGCAATTTGCGACCTACACTCCGCAGTCTACGAGGCTATGGATTTGAAAGGAATCTATGACAAGTTGTCCCATCTGGACAATTACCCGAAGATTAGCAAGGCGATTAAGCTTGGTGGGGCCGCATTGATTGGAGGTTGCCCGGTAGGTGGCGTGTATAACACTGACTGGAACAAGGTGGCTGAGGGATTTGGCGGTGCCGACAAGCCCGTAGAACAGTATATTGACCAGCCGGATAGTGCATACGACGAACAGGATACGGTTTTCGACTATAAGGACAAACCAGGTGTTGTCGATACCAATTTCACCGTAAAGACGGAGCCTAAGACGGAGCCTAAGGCGGAAGAACCGCCTGAACCGAAAGAAACGCCTGAACCGAAAGAGGAAGTGAAGGAGGATGCGGATGATGACCTTGTCAGGGATACATTCTTGGTGAAGTTCCCGACGCCATCTCCATCCGAATCAAGCGACGATGCGCTCAGGAAGTTCATGATGACGAATCTATCCAGTGTATTCAAGGAAACCCATAACCCGACACAACAGGCTGCCCATATCGAGCGTATCCTTCGTGCCGTCAAGAATGTGGCCAAGATTACGTCAAGTCGTGGAATCGGCGAAGCCGAGTTGCTCGCCATCATGTGTGTCGAGAGCATGTACAACGACAAGCCGAAGACAACGAAATACAGGGGACTCGCCCAGCTGGGTGACGATGCAATGGACGATGCGAGAAAATACGCCAGAAAGTTCGGTCTGGATGCGTCAAAGATGCGTGACCCCGAGATTGTAGAGGATGCAGTGAACCTTGCCGCTGGCTACCTGTTGTACCTCATGTACCGTACCGACCGCAGCAACAAGGTGAAGCCTGACGGGGAAGACGACAAGGAGATTGGTAACATGACCTACGCCATTGCCTGTTATAACGGAGGCATAGGCACGACCAAGTCGAAGTACCATAACAACAAGGAACTTAGTGTTCCTATGCTCTACCGAATGGTTGAACGTAAAGAACTGACCCCCAACCAGGCCGTGAAAGTTAGGGGTTCGATGAAGGAGGCGTTAAGCTATCCGAAAAAGGTATTCAAGGTGCTTGATTACTTTAAGAGTATCGGATTGCCGACGCACTTCGGTTCGGGAAATGTATATTATCGAAAGAGGTAATACTTGAATTATTCTGCTATCTATTACAGTATAATCAGACAGGCGAAGAAACGGGAATGCGTTATCGGTGAACTATGCGAGAATCACCATATAATACCGCTCTCCTGTGATGGTAGCAACAAGAAAAGCAATCAAGTAGAATTAAAACTCAAAGAACATCATATTTGCCATCTTCTCCTTTTACGCATGGGGTTGTGTAAAACATATTATTTTTCCAGACTTAGCTCAAAACAATATATTTTTATGAAGACTCTGGAAAAACAAAAGTATGAGCGAAGTAAACACAAACAGAAAACCCGAAGACGTTACAAGGCTCGCCAAGTATCTCTTGTTTAAGTATGCCCCAATCACGCATGCTGTTCTCGGATTCGCCGAGTTCGTATTTGACGACGTGAATACGGTGGCCAGTTGCATAGAGACGGGAAAGCTCTATGTCAAGATGAACAAGGAATTCGTGGCTACGCTGGAACCCCAGGAACTTGCCCTTATTTTCTATATCGAGTCGGTACGAATCGGACTCGGCCATGTTAGTACCCGTCTGTACAGTAACAAGAAGATATCCCTGATGGCTTCCGACCTGATTGCGCTCAGAATGGGGTTGTGCTCGGACATTGGCGTAAACAATACGGCTTACGGCAAGGTCTTATCCAAGGTTTCTTTACTGGAAACAAATGTAAATAATCTGTATTACAGCAAGTATTACAAGGAATACGATTACCGCAAGGTAAGCATCGAAATCCTCTACAAGTTACTTACCGAGGGCAAAAACGGCGGGAAGAACAATGACGGCGAGCAGAAGGATGATTCCAGCGAAAAGGATAATTCCGGGGGAATGTCTACCTATTTGAATGATGAAACTAGGGCCGACGAATGGAATGCCGAGGCCAACATTACGGAGGCTGTCGAGACTGCTGCGGTCAACGGTGGCGGCAGTTGGGGAACGGCGGATGCCAATGGGGTAATCAGCATGCTCTCGAAGGCTACGAAAGTAGTCGATGGCCGTACCATAATCAGGAAATTTGTATCGGACGCCATTGAATGTGGATGGCGTGAATGCCGATTCAAAAGGAACAGGCGCTTTGACCTGATGTATCCGGGACATATTCCTGAATACAAGGCGAAACTTCTGGTGGCAGGGGATGTTAGCCGTTCGATGCCGACAAGTGCCGTTTCTAGGATAATTTCGCTTATTCTGGCCGTAGGCAAGGATGTCGATATCGACTACTGCTGGTGGAATACAAAATGTACCACTCCGGCCCACTTGACCCCGATGATGAGAAAAAAGAAGGAATTTGCCATATCGACTGGTGGTGGAACGGACTGCAACTGTGTTTTCCGTATGTTGGACACTTGCCGGACACGGTATGACGGAATAGTCATCGTGAGCGACATGGATTTCTATCCCGAGCTTAAACTGGCTAAAAGGTACAGGGCTAAGAAGATACTGTGGGTGAAGACCAATCCCGACAAGGACCCTCCCGAAAAATACGCCAAAAAAGTGGTTGACTTGAACGAGTTGGAACATTAACTGTCGAATCTGCTTTTTTGGCATGGTTATAAACTATTTTTGATTGAATTTAATCGGCTAGACTATGTCATTTGAAAGAATTGTAAAAGAAGTTGACGTATTGACCTATAATGCGAGGAGCGTTCTTAACGCCTTGATTAGGTCTGTACTCCGATATGGAACATCAAACGGATATACCGTCGTAAAAAGCGGGGTCGAACTCAAACTTACCAGGAATGACATCTACCTCCTTTACAGGCTGTACAATGAATGGGCTGGCCTTGGCTTTGAAAAGGATACGTTCGAGGCCGCTTGTGACAATGTTCGTGAAAAGTTCATGCCTGTGGCAAATGTGAACCCGCTTCTGGTATCCGATGCGGACGATGACGAACTTCTCCATGCGGTTGTTACTCATTCGAAAATTCTGTATCTGAATTCCAGTAACAAGAAAAATGATAACCAATACTGGATTGAACAGATTATAAATGCGGCTGACAAGACGGTCATATTAAATTCATCCCCTATTCCAGTCAACCTGAGAACCCCTGTATTCGATGAAAACATGGAAGTGGACAAGTATTCCCAGTATGAGACCTACTTGCTCCCGATGGGCTACTACATGTCTCTTATCCTTGGTTCTGCTGGTGATGAAACTGACCATGTAGGTGGCGGAAGAAACTGGTGGTTCGATGTCGATAACGAGTTCAAGGTCAGTTCCCCGGCAGTAGTGCTCGGCGGAGATAACGGAACCGACCGATTCACTCACCGTGTCGCACACGACGAAAGCGGTAATCTGTCTAGTTACAGCCTTGCATACGGGTATAACACGAAACTCATTGGCGATTACGATACCGTTGGCGGTGTTTCGACTTTCGTATTCGGCTCCCGTTCGCATGGTATATCCAGCGCTTCTATGCTGCAAGCGAATTATGCTGGCATCTATGCAGGATTCAGCAACCAAGTGCATGCGGATAACGGAATGACCGCAGGCGGTGAGGACCTTACTGTCCTAGGAACTCACGGATTTGCCGCAAACCGTTCCAACACGGTTGGATATCCTGGACACCTTTTCAAGGTTCCTGACCTTAAAAAGATTGATGAAAACTGCGAAGTCGTTGTCAATGTATGTGAATCGGAGACTTCAAAGACTCTTACCAAGTATAATCCGACCAACGTTCTTGATATTTATGCTAACCAGAATGAGTTGACACCAGTATCATGGTCGAAATTCAAGGTTGGCGACAAAGTCATTATCTATGACCAAACAATCAATGACAAGAACTATATGTATTGGTTCGGTGCTGAATTGCGCCATCAGATAACGACAATTACTGGTATTGACACGACGAATATTGCTTTTACTAGGCTTATTCTTAAAGATAATATCAAGTATAGTGAAATCGGTGTCGATGGTGGCCGTGTGGCAAAGTATAGTTCTGCCCAATACGCTAGATTTGGTACACACTCCACGGCATTGAACTACTTGACGATAGCGGCTGGGGTCGACCAGACTGTCGTCGGCACAGCAAACTATCCTGTCGTAAACCCGAATTTCATTGTTGGAACAGGTTACATTCCCGACGGCGACGAGATACAGTCACAGTATATAGGTATCGGTGCATTCGGTACTGATGCAGATGGATACATTCATAGCAAGGTCTATCGTAGAAATGCTTTCATGGTTGCTCGTGACTATATCCATGAAACGACCAGCGACTATATCATGATGGGTATGGTCAATAACCAGAATCAAACGGATATTGGTCACTGGGTAGCTACTACGGATGACCCGGAGCATAGGGAATTGTACCTTGAAGTTGCCGACGGGTCCGAGGAAGTCGCATGGAACGACCCTAACGATGAGAACCCTGACACGAATGACTATCAGCAGTATCATACCAGCCATATAGGTCTATCCAATACTAGGATGGTACTCGGCAGGTTCACTGACCGTTCAAAGGATTGGGACAAGAGCTGTCTCGCTGCCATCAATTTCTATGACAAGCGTTGGTTCGCTGAACATGATGACGTAAACCAATTCGACATGCCTAGAAATACGGCGCTCGAACTAATTGGCGAAAATGCAATTCGTGAACTGAAGACGAACTTCAATATTACAAACGGATTCGTCAAGCCAGACGGTTATATCTGCCAGTCCAGATACGCACCAGACAAGAGTTATGCCGTATGGAGGGATAACCCTATTGCCAATATGTTGTATGCGGAAAACGAATACATCGCAATAAGCAGCGCAAATACGCTATCCATGTATTCATCAAATCTAGTCCTTCTTGCTTCCAAGAGCAAAGTCGCCATAGAAGGTCCTAGGTTTGAAATCAGTCCGGCCACGACTACAATAGGAACCCTTGCATTGACGGGTGACGGTAAAAGCCATTGCCACGACTGGATTTGTGGTTGTGGAGAGGTGAATAACGTTCAACAGCCGGACTTTGCCCGTGTTATGTACGCTGGCTTCCTGATTGCTACTCTTGGAGATGTTTGGTATGGATATTCGCACAATATCTTGCCGACCAGAGACCTCGTATGCTGGGGACTCGAAGAATTTGCGTTGGGTTCAGCGTCTGCACATATATTATCGTCGGTAGGCGGAAACAATGGCGAGATTGATAATTACAAGACGGAGTGCCAGAATGAATCGGTAAAACTCATCTTGCCTGGTCCGAGTAATACTGAGCATATTCATCCTGTATTGATGCGATACAAGGAAGAAACGACAAACCCGGCGGGTATTGTAAACCCAGAAATAATGAAAGTGGACAAGCTTGCCCTCATGGACGATGTCGTCACCAGACGTACGATGCAAGGGGCATTGCATGTCACAGGTGACAACACTCCGTCTGCTTATAGGTGGGTGAAGGTGGCTAATGTGACAGTTCCTGCGCCAGTGGGTGGTGTGCAGAACTTTGCCGCTGGTTCGTTCATTATCATGGCATCTGGCAGCAAGGGATGCGCTAAGCGTGAAATCCATTTCAATATTGCCGGAGTTGGCGGAGGTAGCAGCACGCCGACGGTAATGGGGTACTCGATAGACAGCCCGACCAGTGGCCGTGCATATAACCAGAAGGCTTGCGGTGCAGTTAAGGCAGTGCCTGTCAACACGCCATCGGAAACTGAGCCAGCTCACTACGGTATATGGGTCCAGATTTACAACCTCGACTTCTTCAGTATCTACCAGTCAAGCTTCAACGAAGGACAGGGTGTTCTCTTATGGGAAAAGGGCGTATTTGCATTGAATGACATTACAGATACCAATCTCGTACGGGCCGAAGTACAAGACGCAAACGCCACAACCATTGCAAATGCATAACGGAGATTTTTATGGCACAGAGTTTTTCTAATGCTTTTCCTCTTGAATCTATCGGGCGTGACATTGCCAGAAACAACTATAACTACGAGTCGATTTTCAACGCACTGATGGAGTGGAATAATTCTGAAAAGGATTATGTCACGGTTCGCCTGATGAAGAATAGCGCACCATACTTCCATACATGGACTTTCCCTACGAAGAAGGCCCAGTCGAAAACGGCTAGCATCTCGTTGGTAACTCCTGTTGCCGCAAATGCGTTTGACCTTGATGGCGAATACGGGATGGTTGCATCAACCGATGCGACTGATGAAGGTAAGGATGATGTCGTGATTCGGATAAACGTCGTCAATCGAGGCAACACCCGTTGGCGGGCTTTTGCCGATGTCTTAATCCTAGATTCTAAGGACGAAGCGGAAACTCTCAAGTATGCCGTTTACCGTGAAGCTGACGGCACGAACGGTGAGTTTAACCTTTTGATGGTAGATTCCCCTAAGACTGGAACGAGCGATGCGGTTACTTCTCCGCTGATTGTAGATTACGGTTCCGTCCACATGGACGCAGACACTAAGTTGAAACATCATTTTCTTGTCAACAATGGTTCCGTATATGCGGTTACAACAGACGGGCCGATATATCTTAACAACCTCGGGACAACGAAGGCCGTGCTTGTCGGAAGCGTATGGAAGTCTGGAAACGTGTATAATAAAGGCGACCTTGTCGTGCATAGTGAAAACTCCGATGGCAATTACCACATGTTCATAAACCTTGCCGATGACAATGCCAACCTTAGTAACCCGGCTGATTATCTCGGTACTCTACGAGATGGTAGTTACATTGATTACACCGGGGAAGACCCGCTATGGAAGGAAATTGTACTTATCCCGATAAGCAACGTGTTTAGCAGCTCGTCTGTAATCAGGATGAAGCCGGACAATGACTTTACTGGCGTTGTCTTGCAGAATGCTGGTAACAATTATTCGGAAGCGAGCGTTAACATCGGAATTGAAGGAAACACGAAGTATAAGCTTGCTGATAGCACATATGCTCGCCGGGTAGGCGTTTTCAATACGGCAAACTACACGATGTATCCATACACCAACTATGATGTTTGGACGGAAGGCAGGGAATGTGCTTACGACCCGAGCATTCCTATCACAATGCGCCAAGGATACAGTGCAAGCATGATTTTTGACCATTCCAAAGAGGGTGTGCCTACTATCAACTATATCAATTATGATGGCCCGGACCTTGACCAAGGATTGTGTATTTACCTTCCTGTCAATGGTGAGTCTGGTGATAGTTCAGGCGAGAACACTCCTGAGGATGGATACACGTTTGATTTCTTCTTTAGAATATGGCCGAACCCGAAGTATAACGGACATTCTACCAATGACCTGACTATTAACAAGGCACAGATATATGTGTACTCTGTTGCTGATGCCAATGAAGCAAAAAGTGGCTCATGCACACTAAACCCGTTGGCAAAGTTCAGCATGGCTAGACTCACTAACTTCTATGTCTATGACGAGAATATTGGGGTTCCTAACAGGCCTGTCATGTACCGTGCCACGTTCGTATACTCCGCTTCCGAGAAGCAATGGAAAGTATATGACTACTACCAGTTGCCAGACCATGTGTTTATCGGCCCTGTCGGCTTCGTTGACCCGACAAATAAGGGTATAATGGACGATTCCAGACCTGGAAACGACTACAAGGGCTATGAAACCGCAGGATTCCCGATGTTTGCCGACCCGTTTGAAAAAACTTCGTTAGAACCTGTGCAAGAATAGCGGTTGAAAAATATAATTTAGTGGTAGAAGCACTGACTGCTTCACGTTACATTATTTTTTGCCTTTTGAGGCAGATGGAGAAAGATGTATACACGTTCAGAAATAAATAAGTTTTTACGAAACTATAAATGCACGGGCAGCCAGAAGAAGACTGCACAGGATTTTGCCGACTTTGCCTATGTTGACCAGAAGGACAAGGCAGGCGGAACATTGATGTCTCATGCGGAAAGAGTTGTCGAGTACCTTGAAAAGAACGGCTATGGGGATGAAGTTATTATCGTAGGATATCTACACGACATCTTGGATAATGGTGGTTTCTGTCAGAGCGATTTGAGCATGTTCTTCCCGCAAGAAGTCTGCGAGGCGGTTTCGCATCTCTCGCACAACAAGACATCTTGCCGTGAAGAGTATCTTACCAAAATCATGGAAAACAAGATTGCCACTATCGTAAAGATTGGCGATTTGACAGATAACATGATTATCACCAAGAAGGAATACCCGACAGACCGTGAATACTGGAAGACTTGCAAGTATAATCGTGAGATTGAACGTCTTACCGACAGGCTTCACGAATTTGATGACGCACCTGAACAAGCGGAATAGTTGACATTCATATATATGAAAGGGGCATCCAGCGTATGTACTTGATGCCCCTTTGTAATAATCTTATATGAAAATTTTATTAAAATAGATTTCCTAAGCCGAATGGGTCTTCTTCATTAGAAGCGGGTTGTTCCGTAGGAGTCTCCTCTGTTGACTCAGGTTCTTCAACGGGTTGTTCAGGAGGGGGCTCTGGGGGTGTGCTTTGCTGGGTTTCATCGCCGAACATGTTTCCTAGGTCGAAATCTCCGTTGTCTCCGGCTGGTTGCTCGACAGGTGGTTCCACAGGCTGTTCCATCGGCGGGGAAACCTCTTGCTGCGCAGGTTCAACATTTTCTGCGGGAGGCGTTTGACCGAATACGTCGGCTAGTTGAGCAGGGTCCGGCTTGGCGGTTTCAACATTGTCGTCCTTGGTATCGAAGATTTCTTCACCTTCCTTCTTGTTGGCGTTCACTCCCACCATAGCATGAACCTTGGCCATGAGGTCGTCAACCCCCTTTGTCTTGCTCTGGGTGATATCAGTCGTTTCTACCGGGGTTTCGGCGACTTCGCTGTCGGTTTGTGCCATTTGTGGGGCCAAATTGGATTCCATCAGGCATTTGCGGTACGCCTTCGAAATGGACTCGTACAGAGACGGTTCATTCCTTCTGAGATACCTGAGCTGTTGGCTAAACGTTGCTGGCATTGTGCTATCCTACTATACAATATTCTCGGTCTTTCCGTTGAGTGCGGCATTGGTCATATTTTGAAGCTTATCGAGCTCGTTGTCTACCTTGGACTGTGCTTCCTCTGCCTTTTTCTGGTTTTCGGCTTTCTGTTTTTCAATTTCGTTGTAACGTGCGGCGAGAGACATGAGTTCCTGTGAATTCATGTTGTTCAAGTCGCCTTGTACCGTCCTCGGTTCGACTTTAGTCTGGTTCTGTTGTTGCTGTTGCTGTTGCTGTTGTGCGTTAGCAATTTGCTGATTCTGCTGCGGTGTATTCGCCGTAGAAACATTCTGCTGCGGCTGGATGGTAGATTCGAACTGATATTGTCCTTCGTTACTCCTCCACAGGTCGTGCAGTTTATTTACCGTGTTCTTGAATTTTTCGTCGTCGACGTAAGCATTGATGAAATCTATAAATGCCATTTGAGTTCCCATGGGAATGCATCTGATTATAGTTTATATTCTTAAAGCGGCTTTTGTACCAGATTATAAACTATAAATGCAAAATTGGAGTACAAATGGAAAGCAAGAGTATAAAAATAAAGGATTATGTAACTCACGAACGTGTTCCTGTCAGGGGCGATTCCCACGGAAATTTCACGCTTAGTCCTTTAGGCTTTCCTTTCGTTAACCGAAGTGGATATGAGCGTGGTGGAAAGCCGCCAAGGACGTTCAGTACTGAAATGTTGGTCAAGCCCGACTTGACTGAACGTGAAGAATATGTTCAGGCTATTCTTGAATACCACGATGAGTTTAAGTTTCCTCGTACTGATAGCGACCACAATACATTCATAGTAAACGCTACGTTAAAGAACGACGGCCTTGGATATTCAATATCCACTAAATCAGCTACGTTTTACAGTGGATGTCGTGTAACTGTTGAAGTTAAAGATGTAACATACGAGGCTGTCAATGGTGACTACACGGTACCTACCCAGAAGCAGGACTATATTGTGCCCGAAACGTCGTTGGCTCTTCCTGAAGACGGTGTTGAATGTACAGTTACATTCCGTCCAGAACTGACTGAAATATCTCCAATGCTAATCAATTTCACTGATAGTGGAGAGAACAGCGGCTTATACAAACTTATTGTGTCTACTGATGCCCAGACGGGTGTACTGCATTATACATGGATGTACAAGACTTCCAATGCCGTAAAATGCAGCCAGCCAGTTACGTTTGATAAAGGCGATAACGACAATGTCTATGACCATTACAGAAACAGGGTAAGTGACCAGGAAGTTGCTGAATACATCAAGAATGGTCTTTGGGCTTCTGTTGACTGTGGTAAGTTCCGTGGGGCCGAATATCCTGTTGATGCCAACGGTTTGCTAGTGAAATGGTTTTTGAGCCGTGGTGCAATCGTTCACTCGGTTGCCGGAAAGACCGTTGTGCTTGATGGCTTTGGCCATATGACGGGCACCAGCGATTTGGGTGACTGTTCTGGAACGGATTACCAAGATACGGAGCATGGCCAGTATAACATAGGCCCTATGCACAAGTGGGTCATGAGTACTGAGGGAACCAATGAGTATGAGGATTATCCGTCTGACTCTCTTGCTGGAAAAAATAACAACCTGACGTTGGAAGTCGCAAAGTCTGGTGAACACCATACGATTATAATTCAGCAAGACCTTGCGAATATGGTTACGACTCCTCCAAGAAAGACATTTATCCATTTGCCGACTGGCTTGGATATTGCCGATGGAACGGAAGTCGAGTTGAATATTGCGTTGCCTGTAATAAGTCAGCCGTCAGGAGGAGATGATGTCAGTCAGGCAATCAAAGCCTATACGGACTATGTTTCCCAGCCTCGTGTGTATATATTGAGCGGAAAGCAGACTACGCTTCCAAACAATTCAGTGACTGGTAATGGGATAACGACTGGTGATAATACATTCACCCTTATACCACGCCATCCTATGGATACGGATGCTAGCCAAGTTGCGTTTGGTCTGTTCAACAGGTTTGAATGCCAAAAGACATACCGTTTTGTTGGAACAGTAAATGCAACTCAAATGAGTGACGGCTACTTCTGGAATAATGATAGGTCATCCGTGTTGTTCAACTCTGGTAGTGATATTACTGTAAAGAAGGGCGACTACATGTTGTTGAAATATACGGCACGTACTCCTATTATTGGTAAAGTGGCTAGCAAAGATGGCAATACGATTACAGTAGACTTTGGAAGGGAACTTAAAAAACCATACAGTGATGAACACGATTATGAAGTCGAGTACAATGACACGAAATACTATCCGTCTCTCGTGACTGGTGATAGTCCTCTATATGAATTTGACCTCGGTAATCAAGCTGATGGTATTGCCGTCGGTGACCTGCTCGATTTTGTCGCATTTGAGCTGTACACAGAAGAAAAATGTGTGGTATCCAAATCCTCATCGGATGACGGTACAATAGTGGTGTTTTCAACACCAGTTGTCGGCGAACCTGAGGCTGACGGCATATATGGACTTGTCACATCCATAACAGTGAGTGGTAAGCCGTTCCCATACAACATTTCGTCGAGACGATGGAAACTTCATTCAAAAGATGCTACCTGCATTGTTGACATAAGGACGGTCGATGAGGAATACGGATTGACCGAACATACGATGGACAGCGGAGCGTATTCTGACGATAGCTCGGAAGAACCAGAATTGATAGATAATGATTCTATCATCGCTACCATCTATCCGACATCGACGAATACTTTCCCGTGGAGGCTTAACGGAAGGAACCGTGTTCGTCACTTGGGTTTGATAACTAATGCTGATATCGACTATGTTGCCGACACCGAATCCAAGCCGTTGACCAGACTTGTCTTCGAAATGAATCAACGAGTGTACGACGCACTCAACGAGATGTTCCATGGAGCTCACCTTGCATCCAAGTTGAGATACGACGAGCAAGATACTAGCGGCACACCAGGAAATTCAATTCTTGCTACTCTCCTAAGGGTGAGTTTGCCTAAAACACTCGATGCTGACATTGACGATAAAGATGCCGAAAGCATGTATGTCGTATCCAATGCGACAAAAGCTTTCCATGACCTGATTGGAGATTTCAAGATATCTCGTGTCGGATATGTATCGTCCCGTAATTATAGTAACAAGAGTAATACACGATGGGGAACTGATTCTACTTTGCCTATTCCGGGTATTTCTGGAGAAGACAACCTCCAACGACTCAATGACTGGGAAACGAAGATTATTCATTTGCCGAACTGCTGCTTGGGTGTTGACGAAAATCTGGAAAGGGACCTGGCATACGCTGGCTGGAATGAGTATACCTCTACGAATAATTTCAGGATTTTCTACAATGATGCCCTAGACGAGCTGATTACCTTCGACGGTTCGAGGGGCAACATCAAATACATTGACAGCAAGGATGCTGCTGGAACAACGCAAAGAACGGTTGACAATTATGCCTATGATGTCGATGGCGACATGCCGTTCAATTACACGGCTGAGCATAGTATATTGAAACTATTCTTGACGAATCCTAATACAAAAACGCTCAACCGATATGTAACGCTTGTTAACGGATTCCTTGACCTTCCTGTCATAAAGAGGGGACTTAGGTCAATATCTTGGCTTGATGTGGATAGTGAAGAAACGGACGCCCTGAAACGTGAATGCGAGTTTGCATGTCGTGACATGGAACCGTTCTATCCGACTTCACATGTGTTGTCTACCGATGGAATAGCTTTCCCTGAAGTCGATAGGTCGGACTTGAATACTGTCGCTCAGAATACGCCTTATGCTGACCAGATGCCACGAGAACTTCTTGCATTCCCTGACAAGCTGACTATAACCCACGAACCGACTACTCGTGCATTGCCGACTGAACTTATTTCAGTTAACATGCCTAATGACACCTTGTATGACGTACCAAAGACGGTCATAAATTATACGAAGTCCTTGCTTACGATGTATTCTAACGGAATGCCGTTGCACATGTATGACGCCCATCGTGCCATCAATGTTGATTCTCCCGAAGGTCCATACGGTCAGTTGCTTTATGCCCATGAAGTGGATTTGTACAATAGGAATGCGTCTGGTGATGTTCAGAGACAGCACGTGTTGTGTGACCTTGCGAAAAATGGCACAGTAGGTCAGGGCAGCGAAGATGTCAATATGACATACAACTTTATTACAGATAGCAATACTGACCCATTGTCTACCCCAGTATCACTTACAACTCCGTTGGAGAACGTTTCTTCTGAGTATATCAAACAAGTCTTCGGTCCAAAGACTGACGAGGACGAAAATGAAACGACTCATAATGGAATGTACACTAGGGTGCATGTGTCAGCGACGTTCTCCGCATCCCTCGGAAGGTGGGTCGTGAAGGATTATAGGCAGTATCCTACTTGCTACTTGACACCTCTGTATGGTGCTAAGACCATTGACTATATGGAAAAGTCATACGCTTACGGCAATCCTAGGAGCTATGCAAACCGTGTCTCGATGAATGCGGGAATGGCCAACAAGACATTCAGCGTAAGCAAGTACATTGATGCATGCGAAAAACAGCCTTTATGGCAACTTCCTTGTGGCGTAGGAAGTGACTATAGAGATGGACTGTATACCCGTTATTCCGAGCAGGCTCCTCTTGAAATGAACCCAGGTTGTATCCCGTTCCTGATGGAGTCGTTCCCGTATGACAATGACGGCAAGTTGAATAGTTCTGTCAGGTTCAGGAACCTGTATGAAAGCATATCTACACCGATGGATGCCAGCGGTGAGCCGAAAGAAGGTTCTGTCCCGGAGGTCAACTTCTGGAATATCAAGCTTCATGTAAGGCCTGCCCGTAGCGCATACCCAGGGGCTGATATTCCGAGTAGTACAGCAAGGACTGGCGGAACCATAGCGGAACCCACGCTCGGGGTGTTCGGTGACTTTGACGATTATATAGAAGGAGAAATCATTCTTACTGACGATGCTAATACGGACAAGACTGAATACTTGATTGAAGACCTTGCCCATATTGGTCCTGATACCGAAGTGGAGCCGGGAGACGATAGTGTTCCTTACGTCATTTTGACGGATTCCGATGAATATGGACCTTTGGTGTATGACGAACCCGACCCGGAAGGAAGTAGTGTCAAGTATGTTGCCATTGTTACAGACAACCCGTTAAGCCCTGGTTACTCAGATTAAAATATTTTTTGACTAGAATAGCTTGTAAAAAACATATATTTCACATTAGAAGTTAAACCCTCTAATGTTGGGATTTTAAATATGAAAACAAGTACCCCCGAAAGCGGGTTCGTTGTCACTCTGAATGCTGAACAGAAGGAACTCTTCAAGATAGCACAGAGATATGGCTGGAACCGTCAGAAACTACTTGATAATGCACAGAAAGAAATCGACAAGGCTGGCCTCGGCATCTCCAAGGATACGTTGCGCAAGCGCTTTGACAGACTTTCCGAAAGATTCAACACTTACAACGCTGCTCTGAACAAGGATGAGGAAGTCCCCCAATATCCGCAGGATAAGGAAGACCCAGTCGAAGACCGTAGGGAAAGCGAAAATACCTACTTAAAGAAGCAGCTGAACAGCCTCCGTGCCGAAAACAATAAGCTCAGGGTTCGTTCATATGTTGCAACGGAGTTGGCTGATGCATTGAAGACAGAAATTGCCGAAGTTGAATACGACAAGTTCTACATCAATGTCAAGAAGGCCAACGACGGTGAAAACCACCTTGTTCTTCCAATTTCGGATGCCCACTATGGAGAAGTTGTTCCAAGTGCTAGCACCCACGGAATTAACGAGTACAATCCAGACATTTCCAAGGCACGTCATATCAAACTCTTTGAAAAGGCTCTTGAAATGGCCCGTGACAACAAGTGCGGAACCCTCGACATTCTCATGCTTGGTGACCTTTTCTCTGGCAACATCCATGACGAACTTAAAGAGACTAACGCTGGCCCGCTCACTAAGCTCCTTATTGACTACTTCAAATTCATTGTAGGTGCTTTCAAGAGCTTAAAGAACCAGTTCAAGAAGATGAATGTTTACTGCGTAGTTGGTAACCATTCCCGTACAAATCAGAAATGGCAAGCAAAGAATAAGGCGTACGATAACTACGAGTACATCCTCTACAAGTTCATCGAGGAAGCCTTCGCTGAAGATAAAACCGTGTCCATCCATGTTTCCGAAGCCCCGTCTGACATTGCCGTAATCGGTGAACAGAAGTGGAAGATTGAACATGGTGACGCATATCGTGGCGGCGGTGCGTTCTGCTCCCCGATTAGCACGGTTACCAGAGACAACTTCAAGGACTACGGCATGTTCATGAAGATGGGCATTGATTTCGATGTCGCCATCATGGGTCACTGGCATCGTGGCGGTGAATGGTTCCTCAGCGGAAAGTGCATCCCTGTGTTCCTCAACCCGTCAATCGTCGGTCCGAACGAATACAGTATTGAAAAACTGCACGAGACTTTCCCCGCTTCCAGTTACATCTTCGTGACAAACGGCAAGGAAATCACGTCACAAACCCTCTTTATGTTGCAATAGATTATGGCTACATTTTCAATGGCAAAGGCAAAGATATTGAGGCTCGCCCCAGAATCGGCGTGCGTCCTTATCGGCCAACCTGGTATTGGTAAGACTGAGTTCGTATGTGACCTTGCGGCAACGCTTGGGCTCGAACTCGTCAAGCTACGCTGTTCCGAAGCGGGTGAAACGGGAGACCTTACGGGCCTATTGCAGGTGTTAAATGGTATTCATTCCCATACTATTCCTGAATGGCTTTCCCACAATAAACCCGTTTTGCTATTCCTTGACGAAATCAACCGTGCCAAGAAAGATTGCATTAACGCCATCATGCAGCTATGCACGAAGGAGCAGGAGTTCAATGGACATAGACTTGCACCCGGTTCAAGGGTGATATGTGCAATGAACCCTGCATCTATCGCAAGTAACGATGTTGACGAGTTGAACCGTGCGTTGTTCTCTCGTATGGCGAGAATCCATATCGACGTAAGCAAGCCTGAATGGCTGGCTTGGGCGACGACACATGGAATCCATCCTGACATCATCAGCTACATCGACCAAGCTAGTGATGAACATCTCTACAAGATGGACGACGTTGATGAATTTGAGGATGAAAACACCGTCAATCCGAGAGCGTGGGAAAACTTCTCGAAAATGTACACTAACGGAATCAGGTTGGGCGACTACAAGCAGAATCCGACCTTGATACAAAGCGATGCAGCTGACCACTTGGGTCCAGTCGAAGCGTTGGCCTTTTTCTCATGGCTTTGCACCAAGCGCATGTTCAACCCGCAGAATTTCCTATTGGAAACTAACCCGACAAAGGCTATCACGGCAGCCACTCGTGTTTCTAAAATGCTTGATGTCTACCAGACTGAGCTGTGCCGGAATGTTACCAAGACGATGATATCACTTCTGTCCAATCCTTCGATGGAAGCGTACAAGAGTACAATTATCTCTAACTTGTATTACTTGTATGACCGCTTGTCGGTCGAGCATGTTGCTGACGCATACGAGACTTACATCAGGGCGGCTGCTCTTCAGAATGACAAGCCGGACTGGTTCACTAAGCTGGCTCATACCAACGAGGAAACTTGGAGTAAGATAAAAACCATTATACAAGGCAAGGGAAAACCTGCTGTTGGTGTAAAAAATTCTAAACAATCAAAGAAAAAATAACTTTTTTATTGAAACCCCTTGCCAGATGGGTTTTAATATACTATATTCCTTTTCAGTGGACTAGAAAATTCACTCAACACAAAAGGTAAAAAATATGATTATCAAACTTAACATTGCAGGCACGACGCCGATTCGTCTGGCTCTCACCAGCGAACTTACACAGCAACTCCACGTTTCCCGAAAGAAGGATGAATACGACCGTCGTATCACCACTTCCTGGATTACGGGTACTACAACGGTGACGCTCGAACGCAACCATTCCAACAAGAACAGCAAGGATGTCGATGGCTTGATTTACATCGGTCGTTCTTTCCAGCAGTACATGGACAAGTTCGATGCTGGTGTTGGCTTCCGTCTTGCTGGTGTCCGTGCATTCGCTAAGTTCTTCGCTGTAAACGGCAAGAGCAACAGCGAAGCTACCAAGTTGGCTGAACAGGTTATGGACACCGTTGTTGCCAACAAGGATAAGGACTATGTGACTTTTGGTACTGAAGCTGCAAAGGCTCCGGCAAAGGCTGTCGCTGCCAAGAAGCGTGGTCGTAAGGCCAAGACCGAAAAGGTCGAAAAGGCTGAAACCAAGACTATTGCTTCCCCGGCACGTAAACGTGGTCGTCCCCGCAAGCAGCCTGTTTAAGGAGAATGCGACATGAAGAAGGAATTCAGTGGATGCCTCAGTGCATTTTGTCCTGCTGTAAAGGATAATGTTCCGTATGTCAAGGTTTCTATCAAGACTACGGAAACTGGTGCTGATAAGCACCTCCTGTACGGTACGGAAGACATTGATGATGCGTTTGCTAGTCTGAAAAACTTCGTTGCGAATAAGGGCTATGGAAACACTAAGTGCGACCTTGATGACCCTCTTCGTGTGAAGCTGACGTTTGCGTCGTTTACGTTCGATGCATACCTTGTTTCTATCGCTGTAAAGAAGAAAGTGGACAAGGAAGTCGGTGACATGGCTGAGTACACGTTCAACTTCGAAAAGGACCCGAACGACGCCGACACTAAGTTTTGGGCATCTCATCTCAAAGTCAAGGACGATGACGATAAGGATGACCAGGACGAGGGTGAAGATGAAGTATCCCCTGTTGATGAAGAAATCATGAAACAGACGGATAGTTTGCTTGGTGAAGATGGTCCTAAGAAGAAAAAGAAGCATAAGTCAGGATTTATCCTGTATGCAGTTTCTCTTGAAACTGTGTCCGAAGATGAGTCATCTGACGATGTCTCTTCTGAGGAAGCATAATGATGAAGTATACACCAGAAACAGATAAGATTTTAGCTTGGGTTCTAATCCTGGTTATTCTTGCTGGACTTCTGGTATATCTCTTCTGATGGTTTTGATATCTTGGGTAGAAAGAAGGCTGTCCTTATGGACAGCCTTTCTTTTATGTATGTGCTCCTTTGTCAAACAGGCCACATACGTTTTCTTCGGTCAATACAATCCAGTTTACACCCCTGTTGGCACACCAGTTTCTTGCTGCTGCCCATTTCGCCTGGTTTACCATCACTTCTTCGCACTGCATGTAGTAACGGGCCATCTTCTTTTGGTATGCTCGTACTTTTTTCGGGTTTGCACTTTCGGCCAATGCCTTTGGCGGCTTCGGCATTACGGAAAATTTCTCCGGCTTGATTTCGATTAGGAACTTGTTTATCTTGGTGTCCGTCCCGGACTTGCATTCACAGTAGATGTCAGGGAAATACTTGCTCATTTTATGAAGCTTCGGCGACATGTAATAGATTTGAAAGTCAGGTTCATATCCCCATTTTAGAACATAGTTGTTCTGGTCCATTGCCTGAAAAATCCTTTCTTCCCATGACGACTTGCAAATAGGTGCAGCCAGATTTTCCATGTACTTCTCTGGATGTATCAATTTGTACCTAGCGTGCTTTGTTTTTACGCCATAAATCATTTCTCCCCCTATTCGGCATACTTGCCTAGAATTGATTTGATTTCATCTTCGTTGTAGTCATCAACAAGTTCGTAAGTAACCTCGACTTCTGCCGGATATACCTCGATTTCTGCCCTACCCGACTGGTTCGACGGGAACGGAGTAAATGGCTGGTTCATGTTTACAGGGTATGACTTCTTGCTACAATTATCTAATATTTCTGTAAGTTCTTCGACAGTGTCCGAGTCCATTTTGTAATCGGCGAGCATCCTGAGAAGCTGATAGTATTTTTCTGTGAAATACGGGCTTACCGTCTTGTCAACAAGATTGTGCGAAATGGATATGCACTTTTTCTGCTCTGATTTCGTGATAGGCTTATCGCCGACGTTTACTTCATTCTCCCGGTCAGGGGCTGTCCTAAACTGTATAGCTTCCTCGACCGCCGTTGTCGGTGTATTTGCCGCACTCGTCTTCCTGTGGTTGTCGCATACTTCCTTGATGCCGGATGCTTCAAGCTGCGATAGCAAAGAGTCGAACTGTGTCTTTGGGTTGTCTTGGTAAATCTTGCGGAACTCATAGTCGGAGAACGAGTCGTAACCCAGTTTTGCGGCAATGCACATGTCGTACAGGTCGGCCTCGAACGCTCCCTGCCAGAATACGTCGTTAAGGCGAAGGTTCTCGTTTATCTCCTTTATCTTGCCCTCGATATCCTGAACGAGGCCGGGGCACAGGTGGCTGAAACAGACTGTCCAACTTTTGAATGTGTTAATCATGTCGATAATCGACATGCCGTAGAATTCCTTGTTGTTCTTGTATTCCAAGCTGTAGATGAAGAAACACTCGAAGTTTCCTATCATCTTGATGAACCCGCTGACATCGAACTTTTGAGTCAACAGGTCGGCATAAGCCTTGATGAGGGCCCTGAGCGGCTTCATGAGCATATCGAAGGTCATTTCGATTGCTTCCTTGATGCTTATGTACAGCTTATAGATGAAATCGTACAGCAAGTCGTTGAGGGAACCTGTGATAGCTCCTCCGATTCCTGCACTAATTCCAAGCGAAAGCGGGAACTTCTTTTTGAGGCACTCCAAAACTAAGTCCGGGTCTCTGGAAATATCGTTCCCGGAATCTCTGTTGCAGCCAGTTACACAAGCTATGGCACGGCAGAAGCAAGGGCAGTCAACCATGATGTCATATAACTCTTCCCACTTGAATCCAAGCGATATGCTGGCTCCGACACCTACATCAAGGCTGGCAGATACCTTCAAGTCTGACAGCAAGTCGGTAATGCACTTGAATACGGCGTCGTTGAAATTCAGTAGCGCTTCTTCAAGACGGAGACGTGCTGCATCAATCTTGGCGAACAGAACAAACGCTGCTTTGGTGGCAATGTCTATCGTCCCTTGAATCCAAGCAATCCATGTTCCAATCGTCTGGCATAGGCTCTTGCTCAATGTAAGGGCGCCGTCCAGGTTGACTGGTATGTTGAAGTTGTTATACTGATGGAAGCTGAAATTCAGATTAGACATCATGCCGACAGCGGCATACGCATTTATGCCCATGGTGTCTCTACACCAGTCCAAGACGACTTTTGTGCAGTTTGTCGCTTCCAGTTTGCTTGTAACATTGTTTATCGAGTTGGCAGTCTTTTCAACCGCCTCGGTAAAGCTGTTCAAGATGCTGGAATCCGACTCTGTCGCCGAATTATCCTGTCTTGGTGAAATTACTTCTGTAATGCACTTTGCCATTTACTTGTATGCCGCTTCTTTCGTAAATAGTTTATAATCGGTCCCAAATCGTGGACGCATTATAAACTATCATTGAATTTACAGGTACGTTATGGCCGCAACAACACAAAATACAACTGGGCAACCGTCTGGCAAGACCGGGAATGTAACGTTGGATAATGACAGCGTTAGGTCACTCGCTGATGCCCTTGCAACATTGCCGCAAGAGAACAAGCAGACGATGAAGGAATTCCTTGACCAGCAGATGGAAAGTGCCAAAAATGTAAACGACGAGCTGGTCGAACAGTTTGGTAGCGCCATAGACAACAGTGAATTTGCCGCATCCATGAATGAAGTCAAGGAGTCGCTCCGCAAGTCAGCGCAAGACAGGGAAAAGAATAAGGAAGCCGAGGAAAGGCAAGAATTCTTTAGGAATATACAAAATGACCTTGACAAAATCCTTGAACATCAAGGAGATGTCCTGCGGGCCGATGTGACTCGTGGGGAAGTCGTTTCGCACGACACTGACCTCAATGAGGTTGAAAGCAAATCTGAGGAAAAAGCGGATGAAGAAACCGATGTTGTAAAGGAAGATATAAAGCCTCTCGAAGTGAAGGTCGATGTACAGCTTCCTGAACTAGAAAAAGAGAATGTAGCTGAGAAACCTGAAACATCGGAGCCGAGTAAAGAAGAAAATCTGCTTACCAACCTAGTTTCGGCACAGGAAGAACAAAACACCTTGCTGGCTGATATAGGCAAGAAGTTGCCTGATATCGACGAGAGCAAAGATGTCGTACCCGAAAAGCAGGAACAATCCGAACCAAGTAAAGAAGAAAATCTGCTTACGGAGCTTGTTTCTGTGCAGGCGGAGCAAAACACCTTGCTGACTGATATAGGCAAGAAACTGCCTGATGTCGATGAGACAAAAGAGGATAAACCCGAGGAGACTAAACCTGAGGTAATAGTCAAAGAAGTATTGCCTGAGAAGCAGGAACCGTCTGAACCGAGCAAAGAAGAAAATTTGCTTACAAACCTTGTTGCTGCACAGACCGAACAAAATTCGCTATTGAGCGATATCGGAGAGAAACTCTCAAAAGACGATGAGGTCACGGTTGCGGATACAGAAAATGCACCTAAGGAAGTCCCGAACGAGAATGCCGACCGTGTTGTTGAAGTAAACGAGACTTTGGGCAAAATAAATGATAGTCTTGACGATATTTTAGACCAGTTTGGCGAGACTATTGCAAATATGGATGTGAATGAGCCTCCTCCAGTCAATGTTCAGGTCAATATTGATGAGAAGGAAAGCGAGAAAGAAAAGGTTGTAGATGACCAGGCGAATAAGCCTCAGAAGGTCGAGCTATCGGAGGATAGCTTGAATAGTCTCCGTGAATATCTCGATACGGCAAAAATGAATGATGTCAAAAAGGATACTATCACCGATTTGGCTAACGACATATCTGGTGCGACGGATTCTATGAACAATCAGGATGAAACTCCGTTGGAAAAGCCGAAGGAAGATAACTCTTCCGTAGATGAAAACAAAGCGGCTGACCATGCATATTCTGACCAGAATACTCAGTTCTACGAGAAAACCGAGGATGTGTCGAATATGGATGTTCAGAGTCCAATTTTAGACCGTCGAATGGATATGGCGGCAAGGATGGAACGTGATGTTACTCCTGCATTGAACGAAGTTCAGATGTTCAATAGGATGTCTCTTACGAAGGAAGAAATCCAAGTGCTTGCATCGGAAATAGGAAAGGCCGTTAGAGAAAACCTTGTTGACAGGGAAGGTGACAGGGCTCGTGATGCCGCATACCTCGAAGAAGTGGAACGAATGGTTAGGAGTTAGCGTATGGCAGAAGAAAACAGCAGCAGATTCGGGAAAAGAACCCGTTACAGCATTAAGGAAAGTTATGCTCAGGATGCAAAAGGCATAATCCATAACTCCCTTAACGAGCTAAATCCTAATGTTGTCAGGATAGAACCTCTTGGCCCTGCCGCACGTCAAGCATACCTTGGCCCTGTTCATGCGGCAGCCGATGCGTTGAAACTTCGTATTGCTTATGCGATGAACCCGGATGCGTTCCGGCCATTCTATGGAATTTTGACCCCAGGCGATTTGAAACAGTTGGGCATATCCTTTTCGAGCAGGTGGGCCGAGGAGGATGGAAAGGCTTCATTCAAGCGTGCAACCGAAATTTTGAAATCTCCCGCTGTCGCAATGCCTCTTGGAGCCAATATTGGTGAAACGGTTGGCGGTGCCATTGGGGGTTATGATGCAGCGGGTTTTGGAATGGGAACCGCAGTTGGCGCTATCACATCGTTCTTGATGAACAATAAGACAGACGATAAAAATGCTACGGATAACACTCTTACGGGTAAAGTTGCATCCATAGTTGGCTCTATCGGAAAACAACTCGGGTCTTCACAAGAACTGTATGGATTTGACTCTTCTAGTACGGGTGCGTCCACGTTGAAAAGGTTTGCGGGTGCAACAATGGGATTGAACACTTCGCTTACATTTACGTGGTATATGCCAGAACAGGAAGATTTGTTCCGTCTTTCAATACACAGGCTTTTGCAACTTGCTTATGTAAGAAAGGCTTATACTGACAAGAATGATTTTTACGACAACCTGAAAGCGGCGACAAATTCAGGAATGCAACAATCGTTCATAAATGCCAAGAACATGAAGGACTCGTTGGCTGGCGTTGGTCAGGCATGGGTAGATGCGGGGAACGGTGTTGTCGATACGGCAGAGACTATAATTGGCGCTCCTGTGGCAAAAACGTTTGCTGAAAACAGTAATGGCCAGCTTAGTGATAATGCCGTCGATGTGATTGAAAGCGGTGTTCAGGTTGGCAGCTCTGTTGGAAAAACTATTACCGAGGGGTTGAATGCGGTTGGTGGCACCATAGACGAAAACGCAAAGGAAATGAGCGAAGATGGAAGGTTTTCTGATGTCAATAAGCAAAATATTGTTGACGGAATGAATACTGTTATCTCGAAGGTGTTGCAGGCGTATATCGAAGGCAGCACGTTTATGGGAGCTAATTTCGTCCTTGTCCCGAACCCAGTCCGCCTTACGATAGGCAATATCCTTGATGTTGAACCTATGGTCATCACTAATGTCAAGATAACTCCGTCGGAAGAGCTGTTTATCAACAGTATCGGTGCTAGCATTCCTGTCACTATAAAGGTTACGGTAGACTTGTCACCGTGGATGACTCCTGGTCCGAACCATGACTTTATTCACTTCATTGGAGACAACCTGTTTTATCCTATTCCTACGAAGAAGGATGACGTATCCAAGTAACGGAGGGCAATATGGCTGATGAATCAAATTACCCTAGATTTAGGGATGATGAACTCTCACTACTGACCTTAGACCATGTTCAGGGTTATGAGCAAGGGCGTCCTGACATCATCGCTCGACGCACCATGGGAAGTAGTAGAATGTGCAAGGTTCTGTGTGCAGCAAACCATATTCGCAACCCGTTGCCTTGCCGTGATTCAGTTCGTATATTTGAGGAAAGTGTATATAACGAGTTGTACATGAAGGGATATCGTGGCGAACAACTTCAGAGCGAATACAAGAAGATGCTTGACGAGCTTGAAATAAGCCCTGAGTTCTGGCTGCATTACGACAACCTGTTCAACGGCGTTGTTAGCGAAGTTACCGTCGGTGGTGCTCTTGTTGTCCCGCAACTGAACGATTCGTTGGATTGGCTGACTAAATACGACTCGAACATTCGATAGGTGAATATTCATGTTTAATATAGATAACATAGATAATGCGTCCGTAGAAATATACCTAATGGGAAGGGTCTATCCTAATTCTCTTGTACCAAGATTTGTCATGAATATCCCTATGAACGGGGTCCCTTACGGTATAATTACCGTAAAGAATGTTGACGATGCCAATGTGGTTATCCATACGGGTGAATACGGAATCATGAAATTCAGTAATACGGGAAGTAAGGCGATGGACGGCACTGCGTTGACCTTCGTCGTTATTGACTCGTCGCCAATCGAGATTGTTCCTGGTACGAACAATAGCTATCAAACAATTTCTTATCGTCTAGGCTCTTTCGAGACGATGGACACCCGGACGCTGCAGAAATATGGAACATCGACCGAAACGATGCAGCAGGTGTTCAGGCATCGCAAGATTGATGACCCTGTAATTGTCATTCCTCCAAAGACGACTGGCGATATGATGAACTGGATTGTCGTCAAGTCCGACATGGAGCAGACTCTTAACGATATCGTCGAGCATTCATTCCTTGAAGGTGATTATGTATATTACACGTTCTCGACCGATAAATGCAACTATCTAGTTTCAAGTATTGACCGTTCGAAGGATTACTACAATCATCAGCTCCTGATGTTCTATGTTAATGCAAAACGAGGCGGCAATGCTTCCATGTTCTATGATTCTGATTCAGGGTACAAGACATGGTTTTTCACTACGGACACTAGATGGAGTGATATCGGCAAGAATAAGAAAGACTTGTTCCCGCATATTACTTACATGACTCTCACGGACAATAAACCTGATGTCGGTCTTTGCGATAATCCTTGTTTCAGTAAACTGTTGAAGGGTGCCGGATATACGAATCAGGATGAAATCGACAAGTCGTTCGGCCCATCTGGTTATAGTTTTGGCACGGCATATACCATTCGTGACTGCACGATAAACACCCATAACATGTATCAGGTATCCCCTATTATACGTCGTAGGTACATGGCAAGTCTCGGCAAGAAGATGACGGTTGCCTTGACTAACCTTATAGGCCCCGATGTAGGTTCTTCGGTCTATGTCTATACAAAATCCAAGGAACTGAGGGATGACTTTTCTCGTCCTGACCCGATATACTGCGACGAGTATGTCGTGTTGTCCAAGCAGATAGTTAAAAATGACAATATGAGTAATGGACAGGCTACTGCGGAAGATACCATAGTCACTATCCTGACTCTTGGGTCGGCTAATCTTCTTTACGGCCATCCAAAGGAAGTCGAAGAAGAAATCTCGAAAATAAAGTTCCCGGAATACAATAACGCAGCAAAGAAACTGTAAAAATATATTTTAACCATAGTAAAGTAGCTGTATGCACCTATGGGTAAGCTCTGTTGTGATGGAAAGTTCAATGTAGGACTCTACAAGCCGTTGTCCCAGCAGTTGGTAGACTTCGGTAACGAGTGTTTTGCACAGTTTGTTGACCGTGCCACGCTGATGTGGATGTTTATATTCTATGACGGTGCGAACGATTGCCCGAAATGCAGGTCCTCACTAGCGGAAATTCACGACTGGTTCTACAAGAAAGGGTTACTGGATAGTTCTAACTACATGGTCAAGATAGTGGTCGAGCCGGAACCTGAAAAATGCAAGATTTACACCAATATGGGATTCACCCTTAAACCCATGCACATATTCTGTGAACCAAACGGGAACATCTTCGACATCTACACGGGCCTCCCTGACAGCAAGTGGTTGGACAAGCATATTTACCCATACATACAGAAGAATATCGGGATGAAAAAGGTACTCTCGGCGATGAAGGAGCAAGGATGACGGACATTAACGAACACAGCATAAAAAGGATAGTAGTCGGCTATACTCTCGACTCGGTTATCGAGGCTCATAACCAGGCACAGAACATAGAAAACAGCGTCGTGTTTTATAGCACGGGCGTATTGGGCGAACCGCTCGACAAGTACAACGATTTCATATCGTATGACGATGCCAAGCGTCTCAGCGTGATTCTCCCTGACCTTGAATTTGACGAGTATCTTGGATGCGACTACATTTACATCCCGTATGAAAAGGTTAAGTTCAAAAACAGCCACAATGGATTGATGTCTTTCCCGTTCAACAAGCTCAGTTTTGACGATGAGGAAGAGTGGAAGGCTGTTCGTGACGGATACTTTAATGAGAATGTTCAGGCGATATTCAAGGACATGGCCAATTCTCCCACCCGACTTATAACCATGTTCAAGCAATATCTTCCGAAATGGTTTGTCGATTCTATTGTCCGTAATGTCAGCAATACGAGATGGGCTGGAATCCCGACAAGCAATATTACTCTAAACGGATTTCTTTATGAGTTCAACCTGAACCAGATAGATTCAGATAAGCTCACAATGTGGTATAAGCCTAGAATAAGCTACAACGAGATATGCAACCGAATTTTGAAGAAGGACAAGATTCCTGTATATCCTGCCACGAAAGAAGATTGTACACGTTTCCTTACCGACCGTTCGATAGAATATGTAACCTTCATGGATAACCGAGTGGACCATTATCTAGGTTACCGTAGCGGCATTTTCGACCGCTGTGTTATGACTTCCGTAAAATGCGAACTCCCGTCAATATTCGCCAATGATTTCGACAATGGAATAATCCGTACCCCGACAATGGCTCACTGGGGTATATGCAAGTATGGCAATGATGTTCGTAAACTGTATGCAAAGAAGCTAAACGACATCCTAAATGTTCCTACATCGGATATTCCGATGACGAAGAACAATCTCAGGATGTACGATGCATATTCGAAGCTTCTTCCATTATTCGGAAATTTCAAGACATTGAATTTACAACAGAAGATAACGACACTTATAAAATAACGTTAATCGTTATCTTTTGGCAGGACTGGGACAAACCCCCTACGCTGCTTGAATCTCTTATTGAACGCTACTTCGTCCTTGGGATTCAGGGACTCGTAGTTGTTACGGGTTGCGTTCATATTGTCCTTAGTGCGTTCCCAGAACCTCAGGTTGTAGTCAAGGGAAGTTTCACTTGACCCGACAGTAGCCTGAGATACCGTGGTATTGTCGTGCAGTCCACGGTCACTCTTCTTGAATGTTCCATTAAGCGGGTTCGGAATCTTGAACTCGACACTGAACGATGCTAGGTTAGCGGTTTCGTTGGTAGGGTCTATCGTCGGGGCTGCGGACAGAACGGCTGAATTGTATTCAGACATCTGAATTACATCAAGGTTCGTTCTTGTACCCGGAGTGTAAGACAACCAAGGTGCCCTCGATGCCAACGCTGCATCGTTCTGTGCTTGGGCCCAGTCGTTAGCGGTTGCCGCATTCAGTAGTTCCACCGAGATGTCGATTTTATGGAATCCAGACTTTGGGCGTAGGACAAGCGGGGAAATTTGCGAGTTGAACAAAGCGTTGAAGAAATTAAACCACATCAGGAACTGGTTGTCAACCACAGTCAACGACAGAGTTCCTGTTTGAATTTTCTTTGGCATCTGGAAAGTAAGTGACTTCATCGAATCCAAGGAATTGATTGTATCCATGTCAAGAGTTGGCTTCGGTAGAGTTACCGACTTGCAGTTCCACAGCATGTTTAGGATACGTTTTTCGTTATCCCAGTGGTCTTCGATGAAGTTACTGAACTTCTGTTGCAGGAATGCCGAACCGTTGAACAGTTTCGGCGCATGCGTATATTTGTCGCCAGCACAGTTTACCTGCATTATGGTCAACGCCTTTTCCACATACTCACCACTGAACCCAATGTGGAACTTGTTTGGAACAAATCCGTCCGCATATGTATAATACTTCTGTAGGTAGCTGTCCGAAGGACGCTCCGTATCATGCATCACGGGGGTTATGTGAGTGACTTGATTATAAGGTGTAGACGGATTGCTGGCCATAGATACTCCTAGTATGAGTTACTGTTTTCTCCACCAGTAATTACACATATTGCGGACATTAGCGAGTTTGGGTCAGGGAGGCGGATAATCCGCTTTATCTGATAATTGAAGGTCACGCTGAACTTCAATGCAGAGATACTACCCGGTTGTGGTGATAATGTACTGATATTTGTCGGGAAACAGCGGTAGTAACGGACAATCATATGATGTTGTGCCCGGTCATCACCGAAATGCATGTCGATGTGAGGGATGTACATCAGCCTGTTCCTGTACCTGTGGTCGTACCCGTAGACCCTGTGATTGTGGTCTCTGATTGGGAACGCATCAGTCTGCCCGCTCTGGATAGTTTCCATGTAGCGATGGAGTGCCCAGTAGTTTTCGTAGTAGTCGTCACAGTACATGCTTATCGTGATAGACTCGTTGTACTCGTTGTCCTCTGTTGTCGGAACGTAAACCGTGAACTTGTAATGGCTTTCCTTGGCGTAGTTCAAGCTTAGGCCAGGAACGTTAAAGTTGTCAATGTTTGCGTTGACCGTCTCGGGAGGAGGCGCTGTATGCGCCTTCGTGACGTCATCTACATGGTGTTTCCCGTCATAGTCGGGGTCATAAGATACAGGAAGGTCGCCTATACGACACCTGATAAAACCCTGGTGAACGGGCACCGGGTTTCTAACAAGGTTACGATGCAACTCCCTGACTGTTCGGGGAGTGTATATAGGCATCTTTTCCGACATCTTACTTCTTCACCTGGACACTGCCGACGAGGTTAGTCTTGGAAGTCTTCGGCGGTTCCTTCTTGTATTCAGGCTTGCCGAGTTCCACGAGCTTTTCCGTCTTCTTTCCGTCCATGTCCTTCTGAGCATACTTAGCATATGCCTTCGGGTCAGGATTCTTCAACGGATGGTCGCTGGTAACAACACCGAAGTCGTCACGTCCGCCAACCTTGAGCGTCGGCTTCTTCTGCGGCGTAACAACACCAACCTTGTTCGGGAAGCGATGTTCCTTGATGTCAGCAAGGATAGTCTTCATGTCGTTTATGGAGATTGCTTCGCCAGCCTTGATTGGCTTGATGGAGCCGACAAGGGACTTGCCACCGACGGTCGGGGCGCCCTTCACCTTGTAGGTAGTATCGACTGTTGCGTCAACGGGCTTGAACTTCGGGGTGCCAGAAGATGCTTCAAGCTGTGCAGTCTTCTTGACTTCTGGTTCCTTCTGGGCTTCGCTCGTAGTTTCCTTATGACCCTTGATTCTTTCTGCCTTCCATTCCTTGATGGTCTTGAGAGGCTTTACACAGCCAACCTTATCATTCGGCATGACGAGGCCTTTCTTGGACGGCTTACGCATTGAATTGGTATCTGCGTTCGAGACCGATGCTGCATTCCAGAACGGGAACACTTCGTTCACATCGAGCGTTTTAACTGGCTTCTTGGTCTCCAAGTGAGCCTTCACTTGGCCAAGAAGTTCTTTCTCAGTAGGGAGGTCAAACATATCCATAATTCATTCCTATATGGCAAAAGCCAACATTGTTATGCAAATAGTTTATAATGTTATGCATCTCAATATGTCTTCTATATCGCCTTTCGCCGCCCCGACATTATAAACTATTTATGAAATACTTGGTGCGACGCAATGACTGAAATTTTCTTAGAGTCGATAAATAGATTCAATGGACTTAATGACACCCAAAAGGGAGCCATTGTAGACCTGTATCGTACATTGTTCGAAGCGAAAGATGCGATGGACCTTAGCGGAAAGCAAAAGGAAAAGCCGAAAGAAGAAAAGACCGACAAAGAAGATAAGAAGGACGAGAAGAAAGACGATAAGAAAGACGAGAAAAACGAATCGTCTACCGAGGGCGGAGAATCCGAAGGTGAAGGCGAGCCGTTTGACGTTATAAGGAACCGTACGCCTTCCCCTTACATGACTCGTGTGAATAAGCGTGACGTAAAGTACATCGCCATGCATTATACCGCAGGTAATTCTTCCTCACAGGGTTCTGCAACTAGGACTAAGTTCCCGCCAAAAGCGTCGGCTGACTTCATCGTTGACGATGCTGAAATTTATCAGTTTAATCCTGATTTAGACCATTATTATACATGGGCGGTAGGTGCAACACAGGCTGACAAGGACAACTATGTCAAGAACGCCAAAATACCTGGTGCAGCGAGCTTGTACAATACAGCCAACAATAAAAATACGATTTCAATCGAAATGTGCAGTAACTACAAGGGAAAACGCCCGGAGAACGTTTCTCCACTAGACCCGAAGTTTTCTTTGAGTAGTGCTACGCTTGCCAATGCAGCAAAGGTTGTCGCTTACCTGAAAAGCAAATACCCTAATGCAACTGTTATACGTCATTTCGATGTCACTGGTAAACCCTGTCCGGGTCCATGGTGCAGGGATAACAACGGAGTTCAGGCATTCCAATCATTCTTGTCGTTGTGCGGTTCCACACCCGTACCGGGCGACCCGAACTACAACAATGTTGACGATACTATGATGGATAAGGATGACCAACCGCCTTGGCCGGATTTTGGCAGGCAGTTTGCACCCGATAAAACCGCTGTTGCTAACGATGTGGTTCAAAATGCCGCAGAAGGTATTGTAGGTGCGGCAACTCAGTCGCAAAATAATCCTATCGCAAAGATACTCTATGGAGTTCTCAAAAAGAATAGCGGCAATGTGGCTGATACTGTTGTTAATGAATTTGTCAATAAGGTTGTAAACAATCCTGGGATGTTGAAAAATGTACTCAAAGCCGTGCCTAACAAATGATAAATACGTTTTGATGGAATCTGCATTGAACCGTATTGACGGAATGAATCCTGAGACGCTTAATGCCATCATTGCGTTGCATCAAACTGTGTATAAACCGCAATTTGAAAGTGCCGATGGCGTAGTTGACAGTTCTATCGCTACGGTACTTACTGGAACACTCCTTGCCAGCGGAACTACCGGGCTTATCGCAGCGATTGCGGGTCTCGGTGGTGGAACCGCCATGGCGTTATGCGGTTCGGTACTTGCTGTAATAGGAGCTGCCGCAGGTCTTGGATATACTGTTTACGAAACGGTCAAGGGAGCCCCGAGAGCTTACGATGAAGCAAAAAAGTACAACCATACCGAAAAGGCATTCAATGAGGCCAAGTCTGTAATTGAATCTAATATGGAGAATAATCCGTACGCACAGAATGTTATTGATGCGGCAAAGCGCACTGGTGAAATCCTTCTGAAGAGTGGTGGTACGCTATTTGACAAGGTGGATGCGGTTAGCAAGGGTTCTCCTGTAACTACTACCAGTAATAAGAACGATGCATCAGAAACATTGAGCGACGAGGAATTTGCTCAAAAGTTTGGATTTACAAAGGAGCTTCAAATTGTCGATGTGGACAAGGCTTCCGGCCATTCGTTGCAATACTACTATTACATCAATGGAATGAACGAGTATGGCAACAAGGTCATCGACGAAGAAGCCTACAAGGACTACATGGATGCGTTTGAAGACTACTGGCAGGAACATAGGGATTTCCTTCCGTATATTGACGAAGAAGGTGCCCGAAATAAGATGCTTGCCGAGTTCTCCCGTGTTTATTACAAAGATTCATTCATGCCAGCGTTCAAGGCGAAACTTGCCGAAGCAGCTCAAATCAAGGACAAGAAGAAGAGCGTGAATGAGTTGTCTTCCGAAGGCCGTAATGAATTTGGCGATATCGTTGACAAAGAAAAATACTATGCAACCATGGGTTTCCGTCCGAATGCCTCGATTATCGATATGGATAAATTTTCCAAGGCGTTTACGGCAAAGACAGGACTTGACCTGAGCTACAACCCTGTGTCGCCGGAAGGCACGAGATTGCTTGAACGCATGATGAGTCCGTCGGATGAATACTTGAAGTATCTTCCTGCACCAGTGTTCCTGATGACAAAGGAAGACCAGAAGCCGTTCATAGAAAGAGCCAAGGACCCGTCACGTCGTGGCGAATCTCAGTTTGGCCGTTATGGAAACAAGGCTAATGGCAATGCTGTCGAACAACAGACGGCAACCAATACTAACGTGGCCCAGCAGAATGGTGGCAACAGGCAACAGGGAAATACACAGAAGCCATCCGCACAGAATGGTTCTGGAAATGCAAACCAGGTAAAATCCTCAGGTCCGTGGCCGACTATTGGAAAGGCTAGATTGGCTAACCTCTACAAGATGTCTCCTGACAAGTACAAGCATTTCATGCGTCTTGGTTATATCATCAGCGTGGGTGACGGAAAGTTCTACACCATGAGTGATGAGGACAGGAAGGTGATGCCGCAAATCGTGAATGAAGAACTTGACAATGAGTCCCGCCAACATACGGCGGAGCGTAGGCAGGTTAAGCTTAATCAGGGAAGATTAACCCGTGCTGACATGACCCCTGAAGAAATAGCGGAATCAAACAAGAGGGCAGGAATCCCGCAGGGAAGATAAACATATACACATAAGGAGAGACATATGCCATTCAACGGAATACCTAATTTGCGTGATGCAAATGAGCCTGTTAAGCTTGACCTTTACAAGTTAAAGGAAATCAAGAAGTGCGCCCTTGACCCGATTTACTTCATCCGCAACTACGTTTACATCAACACGAAGGACAACGGCATGCAGTTGTTCGACCTGTACGACTTTCAGGAGAGCGCAATCGCTAGGTTCCTGAAATACAGGTTTAACATAAATAAATGGTCGAGACAGGTTGGTAAATCGACGGTCGTCCGTGGGTTTATTCTTTGGTGGGGTATCTTCCATAAGGACCAGCTCATAGCCATGATTGGTAACAAGCTGTCCTTGGCTAAGGAACAGATGCAGCAGCTCCGTGATTCGTACAGCCGACTTCCAGTATGGTTGCAACCCGGTGTCAAGCTGTGGAACAAGACTTCCATCCAGTTCTCGAACAACTCACGTATCATCGTTTCTTCGTCATCTCCTGACAACATCCGTGGTTTCTCGATTAACCTTTTGTACCTTGACGAATTTGCGTTCCTTAGGCCGAACCTTGCGACGGAATTCATCGCTTCCGTTATGCCGTCTATTTCTTCTGGTAAGACAACCCGTTGTATCATCACGTCAACTCCTAACGGCATGAACCACTTTTACGACATGTGGCAGACATCGCTGGATGAAAAGGAGGCTGCTATCGAGTTCGACAAGGGTAACAACAACCTCTATGTGCGCTCCGTTGTTCAATGGCACGAGGTTCCTGGTCGAACAGAGGCTTGGGCAAATGCTGAAAAGCTCAAAATTGGCGACCAGCGTTTCCGTCAGGAATACGAATGCGAGTTCGTTGGTTCTGGTATAACCCTTATCGACTACCGTTGCTTGGAAAAGTTGAAGGCGTCGGACCCGCTTCCGTTCGATGACAGTATATGGCCCCCGGCTCTTGCTGACATCGTAAGGGATATTTCTATGAGGGCGTTCAAGTATCCTGAACCCGTGGGGGCTATCGAGGCTAAGGGGTACTCGTATGTTGCATCCATCGATACCGCTTACGGTATGAGACAGGACGCCCATGTCTTGCAGATTGTGAAGGTATATTCAAACATCAGGTGCGAACAGGTGTTCACTATGTCGTCCAACTGTACGGAAGTGAATGACTTCTGTAAGATAGCGAACATCATTCTTAAATTCTATCGCAACCCGTATCTCATCATCGAATACAACGGTCCGGGAAAGTCAACCTATGACTACTTCTTCAATGTGGCCATGTATCCTAACATAATTAACTTTGATTTGAAGGCCCGTGGCTTGTGGGCTACCCCGACCTTGAAGAGCAACGTGGTCATCCTCCTTAAAATGTACATCCAGCGTGAATACTTGAAGGTGTATGATTACAACACAATCATGGAACTCATGTCGTTTACGCAGAAAACGCAGAATACATGGGGTGGCGGCGGAAATACGCACGATGACCATGTGACATCGTTGTACTGGATTGTCTACTATCTCACCACGACATACTACTACGGCAACTACGAAGCAATCGAAGACCTGACCGAAACGGAAATGCTGAGGTTGAGTACGGAGATGAGGAACCGTTATGTGGATGTCCTTGACTTCATCAGGTCTCCCGAAGCGCAACAGGAACAGCACAGGCTTGGAGCTCTTGCGGAAGCGAGTGTATAAACTACAAGAAAGTATGGTGGCTATATGACGAAAGATGTTGACAAACTTATGGAAGGCTTGTACAAGGATGGGGAAACTTCCATAACCAAGGAAAAGGTTAATCTACTTGGCATATTCTTGCAGAGGGCATTTCCAAGCGTCAATAAGAAGGCTATTGCTGATGCGTCGGCGTTGCTTGCTGTATATTGCTGCCTTATTACCGAAGGCAAACATATTTCAGTTAATGGAAAGCAACTTGATGCCTCGGGCGTATTGAAACTGTTTGACACGCTTGGCGAAAGGGCCGAGGGTGAGTTCGAGAGTAAGGAAGCCATGTATGAGTTCTATGGCTCTGCCTTTATGGTGGCCCTGTTTGTCTACAAATACACCAACGGATTTACAAACAAGGATATCATATTCAGTAAAAGCAGGGCTGGTGACAAGTCTGACCGCATGGCGGCTGGTTTCTACGGTGACGAAATTCGATAACGCCTCTTGCCAATAATATTGTAAAAATATATATTTTTGGGGAATACAGGGAGTATTCCCTTTTTTGAGGATTTTTATGCCAGATGAAGTGAAAGTGATTACACCGCCTACCGACGAGAATGGGCAAATAAACGTCGATGACAACATCGAAAAGCTTGCCGATTGGATGAAGGACAAGGTCAGGACCAAGAATAAAAAGGGCAAGTTCGATGTTGACATTATGCTTCAGAACATGGTCGAAAACATTGGTGACGGCCAGATTAACGCTAATGGACTCCTCATGCAGGCCCAGCTTCAACTTGCCGACATGGAAGATGACCTTGCGAAAAAGTGGGCTAAACAATTCGAGATACTCATGAACAGCAGACAGCCTTTCGAGAAGACGAAGGATAATGTCACCATGTATCTTTCAGGAAAGCAGGAAATCGCCGAGCTGAACCTGAGAATCAAGAAGAAAAGGGCTTATATCGAGAATTTGAAAGGTTTTGCTGATGCGGTCCGATATTATCCAAAGAATGTCCAGACCATCCTCGACTTGAATTCTCTTGCGGTAGAATCTGGAAAGAAGGGCCTTATTGACCTGGATAGCGTGGCGGAGGATGAAAATAATGGCTGACGAAACCTTCAATCCGTTTAACATGAATATGCCGTGGGATGTTGACCCGAGCAAGCCTTCCGCAAATGCGGAACCAGCCGTCGAGGATAAACCCAAAGCCGAACCAGCACAAGAGGATGCTCCTGCCGAGCCGAAGCAGGACATTTTCACTGCATTGGAAGAAAAGTTGAGACTTCCCATCGGTTCTACCAAGGAAGGAATCGAAGAAACCAAGCAGATGGTCAGAAAGATTCAGGCGAAGACGGCAATTTTCGAGACTAAGGGGACAGCACTTCTTGCACAGGAAAAGCTAGGAAAGCTTACGCCTGAACAGCATTTTGCCGAATGTGCTAGAATCAGGGCGCAGGCCAATCGTCTATACGACATTTCGTCCAACCTTATGGACAAGTTGAATGACCAGGTTGAAGCGTCGCTTGACATGACGGACAAGATGTGGTCTGCGGTCAGCTCGATGATTTCGAGTGTTGGACAGAGCCTTGAACGTCTCCTGAAGGTGACTCAGGAACTCCGAAAGGAAGAGGACTTGCTTGCTATGGAAATCAAGGAAGCCGAAGACGCAAAGAAGCTGGCAAATGACGATGGCACTATTGATGCAACACCTAATGACATGAATAAGCTTGTGACCTTCTTCCAGGAAGAAGAAAGAAAAGCTACTGAGCAAAAACAAATTGAACATAAGGACGAAGAACATGAATAAAATCGGTATCATTGGCGATATCCATGTCGGCCAGACATTTTACCACAATCAGGTCATAACTGATTATCACAACAAGAAGCGTGACGAACTCTTCGACGAAATCATCGACAGGTTCAAGAAGGAAGGGGTGGATACCATCCTGTTCAGCGGAGACATCTTCGATAACCGAAATATCGTTACTGTCGAATCCCTCCATTATGTCATCGACCTTTTTGCGAACCGCATGAAGGATTTCAAAATCATCACGATTACTGGAAACCACGACATGCAGTACGAAAACTCCGACTGTCTTACGTCGTTGGAGTTCCTTCACTTCATCCCGAACGTGACCCTGATTGACAAGGAACCCGTGGCAATGCAGTTCGGCCAGTACACATGGCATCTTTTCCCGTGGTTGGGTACTCCGGCCAACAAGGAGAAGGCTCTTGAATACATGAGGTCTGTTGGATGCACTCCCGAAAAGCGAGCTGCTAATGTATTCTTCGGACACTTCGACATTATCGGCATGTTGATGGAAGCCGGAAACCTTTCAGTTGCTGGATTCGACCCGAACGAGATGTCGAAGTATTGCACCTATGTCATCAGCGGCCATTACCACTGCAAGTCCGCAAAGAAGATTGGGAACACCCGTTTCCTCTATCTCGGTACGCCGTATCATCTCTCGTTTGCCCACCTCGGGGTAGACCCAGGTTATTACCTCTGCAATACCGACACGATGAAGATTGACTTCATCGAGAACAAAATCGGTGAACGCTACATCGAAGTGAACGACTACGAAGATATCGACGCCCTGCCTGACCTTAGCGGCACGCTTGTCAAGTACAATAACGACGTGTCGAAGACTTCCGAGGAAGCGATGGTTCCGCTCGACAAGTTGAAGGCGAAGAATCCGCTCCATGTATTCCCGTCTCCCTATGGCAAGCATGTCGAGGAGAGGGATGCTGCCAATGCCGTCGCCATAATAGAGGAGGACGACGAGGAAGCAAAGAAGGTCGTGACGATGAGCCAGATGGAAGTCGCCAGACTGTTCATGGACAATGCGGACCAGCCTCCTCCGACTTTGAGTGACGGAACGAGTTCTAAGGACAAAATTATTTCAATGATTGCAAGTTTTGATGCAACGTAGTTTAAAAAATGTATTTTACTAACGTAAATAACAACCTTTTACGTTAGAAGGATACTATGAAAGCTACTGAGCTGTACAAAAAACTCATTGAAGATAAGGTCAAGGTTAAGGCAGAAGTTGACATCATCCATGTGAACGATGGTGATTCCAGGCTCTTCGGGGGACGCTTTAACGAAGATTTCTCCCATCTTTGTCCGTTTTACGACACTCTCTGTACATTCAATCACATCTCGATGACATCCCCGATGTTCATCAATCTGTATTCCAAGCTGGCTATCACTAAGGAAACCGTAGTCATTCTTGATAACATCAAGAATCCTGCGGTTTTTGATGTTCTTCAGAAGATGAAGTTCAGTAGTTTCCAGAACACCGTTGGTGACACCGTTCTTGATACTGCCTACGATAAGAATGACAATGAGAAAGTAACTGCCGAGAAGGAAGAAAAGAATGATGCAATCAGAAAGGTGAACTTCCGCACCATCTACCTTCTTGATGAACTCGTGTGGGATGGTGTTGGTGGCCGTGGCAAGAACCTGTTCGAAGCAAGAGTTATTGAAGACCTCCTCCAGGTGGTTGATACCATCATCGTTCCGACGGCTGAATTGAGACATGCCCTTATTGATATCGGTTTTGTCCCTGAATCAAGGAAGAATGATATCACAATCCTTCCGTTTACGATTCCTCCTCACATTTATCCTGTGTATGCGCTCAATCAGGCTAAGACTTCCAGCAGCGTGATTACCAAGCCGAAGATTCTTGTCAAGGGTGCAGTCCTTCCACAGAATGTCTGCGAATTTATCGTAGCCAAGCACAAGAAGTACAACTTCACGATTTGCAGTGGTTCTGACCTTCCGAACGACCTCATGCTTCTCCTTGCACACGGAGACGTTCGACACATCGTTCACTACACCTCGCCGAGCGTGAACTTCAAGAATATCACCAATACCTACCTCGACGAAAGGGATGGCCGTTACGACTTTGTAATCCATTGCTCGAACTCCTTGAACTACGACCTTGCATCTGGCGATATCGACCCGATGCTGTCTGTCGCATGCGGCTCAATCGCTTACGCCTGTGTTCGCAAGGACTGGTTCACGCCAGAAACCCACATCTGCGAAGCTACTGGAACGTCGTTTACCCCGCAGACTACTTACAACCAGATTGACAACATGATTAGTCATGACTGCGTTGCTGTCGCATGGAACGAACAGTACACCAAGCAGCGTAAGGCAATCGAAGCCAAGATTGCTGACAAGGCTGTCGCAATGGCCCGTCTGTTCGCCGTCCTCATTGGTAAGGAAATGGTGAAGAAGAGGTTTTCCGCAGAACCCAACGGAGCTGAAAATGGAAACGACGGAACCGAAAACGGAACAGCCGAAGAGACCAAGTAACCTCGAACCGTTATGCTACAATGTCATCCGATATGACATGAAGTGGTATGAAAAAGGACATGACCCGCATGACTACAATGCCATGCGGGACTTGTCCGTTTCTCAGCCAATTATCGTAGACAAGTTCGAAGGTCAGGAATTGCCCGACCCGATGAGCGAAAAATTGGCAAAAATGGTCTCCGATAAACTTAATGAGAACGAAAAATGTAAGGAAACTGTATCAATCGACCTGAAAAATGGAAACCATTACGAGGGTCCCAGATACATCTATTCTTATTACGCCGGGGGTTAACATGGCTTCACCTGAAAATTTGCTTAAACAGGCGGTTGCATTACAAAAACAACTTGGTTCTTCTCCTACATCTTCCATGATTTTCCAGGAACCGCCCAAAAGGCATATTATCAACGAAAGGCAGTCGGTGAAGATAACAAGGCCTAGGGTGAAAAAGTCGGTTTCGATTGAAGATACCGAAAGTGCCGACGGCCAGCAGGAAAACGCACAGCGTAGATGGTTTGACCCTCATCAGACATTCCCGGCAATGGATGCTCGTGTGCCCCATGTAACGGACGAACAGTATGACTCAATGTTTTACCATGAGAAGGGAGAAACCCCTCCTGTAGACGTTCATCACATGTCGGGAGAAGAGCTTGCACGCAAGTTTTCTCAGGTTGAGGCGAATAGGGCTACTCAGCCCGCACCGCAGCAGCCTCCGCAAGGGTTCACTCCGCAAGCTCCTCAGCAGCCAACTATGCCCATCCCGCCACAGATGCCGACGGTTTCCGTACACGAGCCGCCGCAAGCGCACGAGGAAGATTTTGTTCCGCTGGACGAACTTCCTTCAAAGGGATTGTTCTACCGTACACCGATGTTGGCCCAGCCGTTGCGACTTATTGACATGCTCATGATTGAAAACATGGACAACGAAAACAAGCTGGACAGTATCAGTGAAATACTTGACCGTCGCACCCGTTGCCCAGGTGGTCCGTTGCAAGTACTGACGGGAGACGAAATATACACATTGCAGTATCTTCGTGCGTCAACTTTCCCGAAAGACCCTTACACATGGACGAAGTTTACGTGTACGCATTGTAAAACCGTAGTTGACGACCCAGGCTATAAAATTGACTTTCAGAACATGCTGTTCCAACCGAATATTGACCCTAGCGAGCTGTTCGAGTTCTATAAGGAATATGGGTACCACCCAATCGAACATATCGGCGGGGTAAACGCTGTTTGCTTGAATCTCAGACGCCGTTATCATGACTATGCTTACAACGAGCAGATGGAATTGTGGAAATCAAGAAGGTTTAAACCAACCAAACCTCATATAGCCCTCCTGAACATGGCTCTTGTTGTTGACATCCCCGGATGTCAGACGATGGATTCGAAAATAGAGTTCCTCGGGAATCTGAACAAGGACGACGCAGCTAAATTCTTGACTGAAATGTCAAAATACTCGTTCAGGACAAAGACGAAGGTGGCTCATACATGCCCGAACTGCGGAGGTGTGACGGTGACCCCGTTCCCCTTTCGGTATTCTACATTCATTTCCTCGGTACAAATTAGAAAGCCTGAGAAAACGTAAGATTTATGTGACGGCTGAAACATCTACGTCCATGATGGAATGCGACAGGATGTTCTTTCCCGAGTTCATCGAACTGAGCGATTACGTGATAGACAAGATGAAATCCCGCAAAAAAGTGAACAAAAGCAATGAAGTGACCTACGGCTGATGCCGTAGGCTTTCTTTTTGGCCCGTCGAGGTATAAACTATTGTTAGTTCATTACTGAGGAGTAATATGAATCCGTATAACATCTTTGTGGAATCAATGCAGAACGCTGGCATTGACCCGAATACGGTCGAAGCTGTGGCCGCTATACACAAGGCCATCTATGAGGCGGCTGAAGACGACTCTGATGACGACGATAAGAAGGACAACAAGGAAGACGAGAAGGGCGAAAAGAAAGGAAAGAAGGAAAAGGAGGAATTCGAGGTTCCTGACGAGGACCCGGAGGATGACGGCGAAAACTCTGGCGAAGAGTTTGATGTTCCTGAAGACAACCCGCCTGATTTCGAACCTGACGAAAGCCCGGAAACCGCAGCTAACGAACCGAACGCTGACGAAGGTGCCAAGGCTATCATGTACAATATCCTTACCCTCATGAACGCCAAGCAGAACGCATACCAGCAATACCACTGGAACGCAGAAGGCAAGGCTCTCCACGAGAAGGCTCAGGAATGCTATGAGCTCTATCAGGACACGAAGGACAAGGTGGCCGAAACATTGCAGGCGACCTACAACGAGGCTATCGACTTCAAGGTATGGTCGGGCAAGATTCCTAACCTTACTGACAAGGGTGCCTTCCTCGCATCAGTCGATGAAGACCTTGACAAGATTTCCGAGTTCCGTTCCCAGCTCGAACACTTCGAGACGTTTGGCTTGAATGGAACGCTTGATGGATTCATTGATGAATTGACTGGCATCAAGTATCACCTTATCAGGTTCTTTGAAAACAAGGACGCTTAACTAATGGTTCTATAATGCGTAGAAATCCCGACATATTCGCCTTGCCGCCAGACCCGCTGCCAACCATGCTGATGACTCGTGACGATATTACCGAGTACATCAAGGCTAGGCTTGGCTATCCTGCGACAGAGATAGAAATGGAAGTGGAAAACCGAAACGGTCTTGGACACATTGCCATGGCAATTCAGGACTCGCTCGACTACTTCTACCGTTATATGCAGTCTGAGGCCACTTACAGCGACTACATGGTTATCCAGTTGAAACAGGGAATCATGGAGTACAGGGTTCCAGACAATGTGTACCAGCTTGTCGACTTGAACCCGAGTTACGGCAATACCTTCTCCCCGATGATGGCCTGGGATGTGGGCCCCGGCGAATCCCTCATGGGTGTCGGCGGTGCTGGTCTAGGCGGTCTGGGGCAGTTCGACCTTATCACCTATGCAGGCGCCCTCAGGTATCTGCAAGATGTCAAGAAATTGGTCGGAACCCAGTACAGCGTGAAGTTGCACCCGGTCGAGCACCGTATGCGTGTCTACCCGACACCGAAGACGGACAGGTTCGCAATCGCCCGTGTCTACTTGAAGGCAAAGCAGGCGGAAGTGTTCGCAAACCCGCTGTTCAGGGATTTCGTGGTATCTAGGGCTGGCATGCAGCTCGGCATCATCCTCATGAAGGATACTGTCTCTCTACCGGGTGGTGGTACGGTGAATGGACAGACGATTTACACCACTTGGAAGGAAATCAACGACAAGAAGCTCGAAGAAATCAAGAACGAGGCTGCAAGGCCGTTCATGATGACTGACTTGTCTAATTAACACTTGACGGTCGTGATTGAATTATCTAAATTAGGAGGACGACATGACAAGAAAAAATAGAAATACGGAATACGTTTCCGCTAAGGAAGACAGCCTCCCCGTAAAGGAAGCGCCTGTCATTGCAGAAGCCTCCGCACAGAAGGTTGCTGCTGCCAAGGACGCCCCGGCTGCTCCTGCGAAGAAACGAATCAGGCACCGCCAGACGGTGAAGCTCCACAACAAGAAGCTCTCTGTCTCGGTCATCTGCTCGAATCCGTATCTGAGACAGTTCTTGTAAGGAAGTGTTATGACTGACGAAACAAAGAATAAGCTCGCCGCTAGGTTGAAGGAATACTTTACATTCCTGTTTTGGACCGATGCCGACCAAGTGAAAATCATGATGAAAGTCCTTAACGATACGGCGGTCATGATAAGGGTTCTTATGCCATACATGGGCTGGAACACCGAAATAAGGACGACAATTAACGGAGACCTCAATCATCTTCTCAGCGATGAATACCGTGGTAGCGAGGACCTGGGTGGTGCGTTCGACATTGTCCCGTTCATGAGCGAAACTAAGATACTGGTGTCTACGGCGACCACATACAATGGAAAGCCGATTTCCGCCGAGTATACTATTAAGCCGTTGGATGGGGCTGGTATGAGCAAGCTTGTTAACCAGACTTTCAAACAGTTTGAGGACAAGGTGCGTCGGGACATCTACGACATGAAGAAGGCGGGAACATTTGTTGACGATGCTGTTGCGTCGGAAGATGCTTGGGAAACGGTATAAACTAAATTTGATTAAGGTATATTATGGGAAGCGAAGTTTAGGGTGAGACTATGGGGATTGAAAGTGCATTGCCGAGTATGATTGTGGGTGGTAACGTCATTGGTTACAGCGACCACAATGAGAACCTCTATAATGAACGTGATGTCATAGGGGAGTTTAACCGTCGTGCAATCAACGCCCCTGGCTACGGATACAACGACATCCTTGCAACAATCGAGAAATTCAAGCAGAACCATGGATATGAGTTCCAGCCGCTAACCGAAGTGGATAAAAAGGAGCTTTATTCGTCAAGCGTCAGCACTCCTGCCGGAAGCCTCTCGACTGTTGTCGATAAGGGCCCGTGCGGCACTTCCGTCACTACTGTGCAAAATCCTCCACAACCGATGGATTCCGATGTGGCGAATGCAATGGCGATGCTCAAAGACTGTATCCTTCAAGGGTAAAATTATGGAACGAATATACATAAATAAAAACGAGGCCAAGGAAACGCCTTATGCGAGAAAATTGCGGATAGCGGAAACCGAAAATGGTAGAAAGCTGCGATGCCGTGTGGTTGAAAACAAGAAAAAGTATAAGAGAAGTCGGGAAATTCCCGACTTTAATTTTTTGTCTTGCAATTCATATTTTTTAGTGCTATATTTATAATAGTATTAGACCTGTTCATTTGGACAACAGGGTTAATACTGTTTAATAGCAAGACGACGGCACAATATAATCAAATTGTTAATCGTGAATAAAGCAACCAGTTGCCGTACCTCTTGTATGAGGAGATATGATAAAAAAGGAAGTGGTGTATGTAGATAAAAAAGTATTATCCGAATCATATAACAAATCACAGACATATCTAAGTGCATTAAAGACAAAACTGAATATGGAGAATACTGGCGATATAATAAATGCAATCGTAAGGATGTGCAAGAAGCTGTTGTCGGACGACAATGCAAGCAACAGGCGCCTGTATAATACATATCGAGATATCGTAATCGGCAATTACTCGCTTTATCTTATCAGAGTATACAACAATTATGCAAAACAGTATTTACTGAACGCAAATGACCTTGTGCATCTGCCGTATGTTTATTTCAGGTCGTTGGTAAACAATTTCGACCCTGAATGCGGCGTGTCGTTCAATTCCTATATGGTGCTATGTCTCCACGGCTACATCAAGAAGTTCATATCAGATGAGTCCTTGGTGCATGTCAACCCGGCAAAGAAAGTAACATTGACTTATGTTGGCACGACTATGCAGGGGAAGGATGGGGATGAAATAGAATACCTACGCTCGATAGACCCTTTTGATGCCGACTCGCAGGGAAAACTGCAGTTCGCATCGAAGTTTCTTGACTCGCTATCACCAGAGATGCAGGAACTATACGGATACCTTGTGGCGATGGAATCATCCAAGGAAGCCACAGAAGTATATGCAGAATGCCACCATTGCAGCAAGGAGAAGGTTTCATTTCTCCTGAATCGAATGCGAAGGAAAATACGGATGGCATGGAGTGCCAACAAGTAATAACAGGAGGAGCAAATGTCTTTATTCGGTAACAAGAAACTTCCAACCCCGCCTACATACCAGATACAGGATATGGTGGACGATGCAATCAACATGATAATGGCGTCCGGCTATATTTCAAGAAACAGGGCGTACCTTGAAAAGATGGAAAGGGTGTCGTTTGAATATACCCCAGAGTTGATAGCCAACTCGTTCGCCAACTATGGCGGAAACAGCAGGTATCATGTGTATACCTTCGCCGGGTTAAGTCTCCTGATATGCACCTGTGCTTCTATCTTCACGGTATACACGAAGACTCACAAGACGAATCAGGTCAAGAGAGCGCTTAAATGGTTGTTTAGCAATGTGATTGTTGAAGACGAGGCATATGGACGCACATGGGACTTCGTCGATGAGGTTAAGATTGAGTTGTTCTACAAGAAGTTTCCAGAATATCTTGTCAAGGAATACTATCCTCAATATACAGAACTCGCCCGCAAGATGATTGCCTTTGTGCTTGGCCATGAAATCGGTCACATCATGCTTGGACATCTGGACCGCACGAACCATATTCCGAACAGCGTATCCCGCAACAACGAACGCTCGTGCGACCTGTTCTCTTGCTCCATCCTGCAGGGCACTGGCATTGGCAGCTCGTTTGTTGATGGCCCCGTGTTCATGACGCTCATATTCTTCTTCATGGACGATACTAAATACCGCAACAACCAGTACGGAACCCACCCCGGCCACCGGGACAGGGTAATGAACATGGTACAGTCCTTCAAGAACGAACTCCTGTATGCAAACATATCCGAAGCGGATATTATAAATTTGATGAGGTAATAGGATGAACAAATTCCTATACATTTACACGTTTTATTCGACCGCCCCTTGCCGCCTCCGAAATTTCACTGCGTCAATCGAACAGCTTAAAAGCGTAGACCCGGAAGCCGATATCTGTGTCGTCGAACAGAACGGTCTCACCGAAATCCCCGAGACAACTTTCCATCACAAGGTCGATATCGACGATACGAAATTCCACAAGACGGAACTCCTTAACTATGCGGTCAAGAATCATCCCGAATACACGCATTATGTCATGATTGATGCCGACTCATGGATTGATGCAGGAGTTGTTGACAATATCCATGACCACTGTGACGACGCACCGCTTGTGTTCCCTTACGAAACCTGTGTGTATCTTACCGAGGCACAGACCCGCCGTAAATGCCGTCATGACATGGTTGATATCCCGTTGCAATACAATGTTCCCATACCAATAACAAGGCAAACTGGTCTAATCAACTGTTTTAGCCGGGAAACGTACAATCGTGTCGGTGGGTTCGACAACGAGTTTGTCGGATGGGGTGCCGAAGACGATGCCTTCGTATATAAAATCCGCCGAGTTACGGGAACCAAGGAAATGCGTTGCAAGGGAGGCGTTGTATTCCATCTGTGGCATCCGAAGGTCAACGACCGTTCTTATCTTGATGGGCTGCAATATAAGAAGAACAGGGCGTATTGCTCATTGATGCGTCGGATGACGGATGATGAGTTCAGACAATATTTGAACAAGGAAACTACACTTGACACGATTTACACGAATTTTGTGGAACGTGGAGGTATCGAGGGTGATGCCAAGCTGAGTGTTAGTCCTGACACAAGGCTTAACATAAACACGTCGATTTACTACGTCCCTAGCCTTAGGCCTACAATGACAGAATTTCTCACCGAAGTGCTTTATGAGGATGGCCCGGAATATGTAAAACATTTCGTTAAGACATATGTCAAGAAAGAAAATGCTTACCCCGAAGTGTTGAAAGCTGTCGAAGATTTCTACGCAAAGAACGGTATTACGGATGAATAGTCAATTTCAAGAGAATCTAGCATTGGGAGAGCAATCGGCCCACAACCACCTTGCCCTCTCGATTGCATCAGTTCGGCACGATGTTAGGTTTCACGAAGATACCTTTGCAGGCAGACTCTATGGTTTCTGTGAGGGCGGAACCCTTAGTACGCCATCCTCGATGATGCATTCTTACCGCAGGGTTTACATCAAGTATGACTCGGAGGCGGAATACGATATTCCGTCTGGTTATCGAATAATCGAGTTTGGCGAAGGTAAAAAATATTTGACATATCCCCTTGCCGGGAACTACCACAGGTTGTTCCCCAAAGTTGACCAGACGGTCGCTTACGGAAAGCTCCGCACATTGGAACAGGCGGAGCAGTATATCGACACTTTGTGCAAGATTGGTGGCAAAATAGTCCTTGCCAATATCGGGGAAAAAGACTATATTTACAGGATAAAGGACGCACTGGATGCAAAAGGCATCTCTGTCGTCGTCCCGCAGAACCATTCGTTCCATGTGCTTGACACTTACCTACGTTCATCGGCAAGGCTGGTACATTTCGGGAATGGAAATCACGGGATGATGTTCGCCAAGGGATGCCTGTATGCACAGGACGGCGTCGATTTTATCACGGACTGCGACAAGGTTGTTCCAACCGACCTGTCAGAGTTCATCAAGGAAGAACGGTTATGAGCGAAAAGTGCGACAAGGGTCTAATCCTGAAGATTCATATGGCGGGAATAGAACCAACCGAGTTCAGGAATGTCGGCATAGAAGTGTACGAGGGCCTGAAACGTGACCTTGCGTCTGGACGCCCTTTCATAGAGTTCTCTGCGCTCATCCAGAAGGGTTTCGAGAACTGTAACCAAATGTCCCTCATACCGACAGTCCACATCAAGAAAATTACGTTGGAAGAACCATCAACCGCCGAAAAGGAAGGGAGAGAGTAAAATGGACGAAGTCGATTTGCTGGCAGGAAGTATTCCTGAACCAGAAGATGTAAAGAAGAGTGTGCCCGTAGCCAAGGGCGGATACGAAATGTGGGTGGATAAGTACCAGCCGAAAACAGTAAGCGAAATGGTTCTTCCCGCAAACATCAGGAACAAGATTGAGACTGCATTGCAGCTCAATGCTTTTGGACATTATGTGTTCTACTCGGCTGCGTCTGGTACTGGCAAAACCACGCTTTCCAAGGCGATTCCTGCCACCCTCGGAACCTCGTTCAAGTTTTTCTCTGCACGAGAACAGTCCGATGTTTTTACCGACATCGAAAGCTATGCCGCACAGGCCTGTGTGAATGGCGTTCCCCGTTTTGTCGTTCTTGACGAGGCTGACCACCCGAATAAACCCGATGATTTCTACCGTAAGTTGCAGGGGATTATCGAAGACAGCCAGAGCACCATCCGTTTTATACTTACCTGTAACGAGTTCCATCGTCTCCCTAACGCAATTTCGTCGAGATGCTTCCCGGTATCTTTCGACTATCCTCGTGACGACCGTGACTTGAAAAATGCGATGTACACGAAGATGATGGATATCGCCAGGGAGGAAACCGCCTTGTATTCTGGTACGGTTGACCCGAATACGGTAGCGGAAATTGTGGCCAAGTGCTATCCCGACATGCGATTGATGACCTCCACAATGTTCAACAACTTCCTGGAAAACCGTTGCTCCATCAAGGGCGAAGTCAAGGTTGTCTGCATGGAGTATACGAACAAGCTGGTTGACTTTGTCCTTGCGGGTGATGACATCGGGGCACGCAAATTCGTGCTTGACAACTATGTGGATTTCGACAGCCTGTTCCATCGTTTCGCTGAAACCATTATTGATAAGAATGTTTTCCCGCCGATGGGAAGGCTCGAATTTTGCGTGATTACTGGCCAGTACGAGCAGATGAGCGAGTTCCAGGTGAACCCGCACACGGTTGTAAACGCCTATATCTCCAAGGTAATCCTGTTGCTCTATAAGTACGGTGTTCTGAAAATGCCGCAAGCCGTAAGGTAATTAACTATGAAGTTCAGTGTTTCACAGTTTCTTAGAAACCGAATGGCGGGAGTTCCTGTTTCTGTTGAGGAAGAGGATGTTTTCGAACCGTTCCTTGTACAGGTTGCTCTCGAAAATGACCCGTCCGTGAACGATATCCTTCTCCAAACCAATACGAGGAGCTTCTTCCATCTAACGAAGAAGCTGCAGGCCCACGCTTTCGACTGCTTGCAGGGAATGCGGCTAAACATGCAGTACAACCCGACAAGGGGTAAGCGTGTTGCCGATATCAAGGAGGAGATTAGGGCCTACATGAAGGAATTCGGAATGGATTACAATTCGGCAAAGGCTATTGTGCTTGAAAAAGTGGGTATGAAATTATGATTAACAACGCATTGAAAGAAGAAGGCAAGATTTTTACTCCATTGTATATCGTGAACATCCTACTCGATGTGGCAAAGTATACGACAGCCGAAAGTATCCTCGAAAAGCATTTCATGGACAACAGCGCAGGCGATGGCAACATCGTCGTTGCCGCCGTTTCCAGATATTGCGTCGAACATATCCGTCACAACAGCACCAAGGACGGGTTGAAGCACGCCCTCGAAACCTATATCCACGCCATCGAACTCAACAAGGCTAACTTCCGCCAGTTGAAACGCAGGCTGGACGAGGCAGCCTCGATGTATGGCATCACGGATGTCAAATGGGATATCAGAGTCGCCGACGCCCTCTCCGTCCATGACTACGACGGCAAGATGGACTATGTCGTCGGCAACCCGCCCTATGTCCGTGTCCACAATCTCGGCAAGCTCTACAAGGAAGTCAAGAACTACAAGTTCGCCGACAAGGGAATGTGCGACCTGTACCTTGCATTCTTCGAGCTTGGCATCAGGATGCTCAACGATACGGGGAAACTCTCTTACATTACCCCGTCGTCATGGATGCACTCCACTTCGGGCACAGGTTTCAGGAACTACCTCCTTGAGAACGGCAACCTCTCGTGCCTTATCGACTTCGGGCACAAGCAAGTGTTCAAGGGAATCACGACCTACTCGATGATTACCTGCATCGACAAGACCCTTAAAGACTCGTATGTCAATGTGGCCAACATCAACGAGCTCGACCAGCTCCTGAACGGAAGGTGCAGGCGCCTGTCCCTCCAAGACATGAATATCGAAGGAAAGTTCTACATCGGCGATTACAGCGACCTCAAAGAACTCCGTGAAATCAGGACAGGAAACTACGAAAAGAAGGTTGTCGTCAAGAACGGCTTTGCCACACTCAACGACAAGGTTTTCATCGATGCTGATGACCTCCCGAGGATGTACTGCATTCCCGTTTTGAAGGCTTCTACGGGCAAGTGGGGAACCTGTTTCTACCCGTATGATGCAACTGGCCATGCCATCGCACAGGAAGACCTATTGAAACCTCATCGTTTCGGCGACTCGATGGACGACTCTGTCGAGGCGTTCCTTATCCACCACAAGGCCGAACTCTTGAAGGGCAGGAAGGAAAAGCCTGGGCTGGACTGGACCCACTTCGGTAGAACACAGGCCATAGGCGACGTGTTCAAGGGAAAGCTTGCTGTGAATACGGTAATCAAGGACCCGGACACGGTAAAGGTGAACGTCGTTGAGCCGGGAAAGGGTGTTTACTCCGGCCTGTACATCATGGGTAACGAGTGCCGAGTCCCGGTACCGACACTGACCGCCTTGTTGACGGAAAAGAGATTTACCGACTATGTGGCTCTATTGAAGAACTACAAGAGCGGCGGTTACTACACTTTCAGCTCCCACGACTTGGAATGCTACCTAAATTACAGGTTGAACCTTGTCAAGGAGAAACAAATTATCTATATTGGATAATGAAATATGACTACGCCTAACAACCCAGAGTATTTTTGCAGCCTAGCCAAGCGGTTAGTATTAACCGAAACTAAACTGAAATCCGTCGTCAGGACGCTCGTAAAGAAGTCCATGCCCGCAGGGTATGAACTTCGTTCTATTATCGAAATGGAGACGGTATTCTTGTCCTATCGGGCGGAACTCTGCAACAAGCGCAAGCCTGACAAGCGGATTCTTTGCGATTTCGAGTATAAGGATGAAAAGCTGGAAATTTGCGCATCGTGCGTGAACAGGTACAGCCAGTACTATGTCTATCCAGACAAACCGTATGGCTTGAAATGCAGCAATGCCACGGAGACTTTCCAGTACGATGAAGGAAAGCTTACGGAAACCCTTAAAATCTTTGATACCTTGGAGAAAATATGAAAAGACCATATGTGAAGCCAAACATGGAAATCCTCGAAACTGATGTGAAGACACAGTTGCTTGCTGGTTCGGGTGAAGACTCTGGAAACCCGTATTGGGACCCTCCTCCAGACAAGGAAGGATGTGAAACGCCGTGGTGGTGCCCGTAACAGGAGGACATGAACATGTGTAACGATGAACGTGAAAAGGTAATGCACCTCCAATGCAGTGACGGAGTCTTGAACTTCGCCCGTCAGGCATACGATGAATCCGTACTTGTACGGGACTTAATCGAGAAGAAGCCTGAATGGATTGCTTCCCATACGATGCGTGATGTAGCCGACGAACTCGAAGAACTCTACATGAAGTAGGAGGCATGGGAAAATGAAACCGCTTAAATTTAAGCATTTTTATGGAACGTATGAGTCTAAGACTAGAACGGCTGCGGAATGCTGCGAGTTTGTAAATGAGAATAAAGTAGAGGTCGTATCTATCTCTCATTGCGAGTACGATGTCTTCCTTTACTATCGGGAAAAATAATAACCTGAAAGAGGTCTATATGTCATTGAGATGCCAAATGGAAATCAACTGGTATGAAGTTGGAAAGGAAACTCCCCGTGACGGAATCCTTATCTTCCTCGTAAGCGAAAAGGAACCCGACCTCATCTATACGGGATACAGTATTGGCGGCCAGTTCCGATTCACGGGTCAGCTCGGCGGTATCTTGCCACTCAAAGAGACGAAATTTACCCATTTCGCCTATGTTAACAACAACATGCTCCCGAAGAACTGCAAGCCGGGTTGTCTTGGTAGCGGTTGGCATCTCGCCAAGGACGAACTTCCTCCAGACGATGAACCTGTCGCCATCTGGCCTCCGTTCCAGAGTCAGCGCTTCGCCGTGTGGAACAAGAAATGCGACTGCTGGGATAGCGAGGACGGCGACGATTACCTGTGCGACAAGGATGCCGTCGAAATGTGGTATCCTATCAACTGGGGAGGCGTACAATGATAGACCATGAACGAGAAGCCGAGCTTCTCGGCATTGCCGCTGCCAATCTCGCTAATGCGAAGGAAGCCATGATGGCTGTGTCCAGGATGCACTGGGGTTCTGACAAGGCCCTAGTTAACATGGCCCAGAATATAGGCAGCATTCTTGAAGATGTTTTAACTTACGGACAACCAAACGAATAACGGAAATATATGATTACCCCATCGAGTTTCAAGACAACCTGTACAGAAGTTTTTGGCGAACCAAACTGTGAGTTCAAGGAATACCGTGATACCATAGTTTACCACTATATCGACTGCGTCGTGGACGGTGCGAAGGTGGCTAAGCTAACCATCCGTGATGATGACCTCAGCACATCCTGCTGGGTATCGATTAAGAATGAGTGTATCGACGTACACTACAATTTCACATTAAAACGCCGTCTTAAACAGGCGGCCAAGCTGAGTTCGTCTACTCGTAAGAAACTGTTCGATATCTATTACGATATCACGAAAAGATTTCCTGACCTTAATAGCAGGGCCTGCGTTATTTTGGTGACCCACTATCTGGCTAACGTGGAGTTTTCCAGCTATGATGACATAAGGTCGTTCTATAGGGGCCTGTTTGTAAGCATTACTAAGAACAGCCCGGAAATTTATCATCAGCTTGCTACCGATATGGAAGAATATTTCCATTCTAAGCTTGCTGACGAGATGAAAGACTGTTTCCCGTCTATTACGCCACGTAAGTTAATGAGGGATAAGGAAGGATAACGATGATTAGTGAAGACCAGAAAAAAGAAATCAATGAGCTTGCCGAACAGATGAAGTCGGAGGTCAATGAAGACCATACGATTAGTGATGTTCTTCAAGATTGGGCCGAGTCCTCTCTGAGTGCGACATGGCGCCAATGTGAAAATATCATAATGGCCGCATATCAAATCGGTAAAGAACATGGAAGAAATGAAACGCTTAACAATCAACAAAAGGTGGTAAACCATGGTAACTAGACAAGAACTTGCCGAGGCAATGCTTAAAAACGACAAACTCAAACTGGGCGTGACCGAAAAGTTCTACGACCGTGAGTACCAATGTGCCTACTGCGGTGACAAGGGTCAGGT